>TARA_R110002074_G_scaffold363349_4_pt1 | contig 16721 bp, 11 predicted proteins | sample TARA_R110002074 | Tara Oceans TARA_R110002074 (sample SAMEA4397215) | marine metagenome | biome: Polar Biome; feature: [MIX] marine epipelagic wind mixed layer (ENVO:01000061); material: water (ENVO:00002006), including particulate matter (ENVO:01000060) such as... | depth 10-100 m
CTCCAAATTTGAAAATGGAAAAGGTTCGCTAGCAGATGCGCTACGAGTTGATATCATGATTCAAGCATCCAAGACGAACATTGATGTGCTTAAGATGAAAATAAAAGGAAGTAATTCATGGTTCAATTCCCTTCTTTCCAGGTCTCATGATTCCCCTGTCGAGATCTCAGAAAAGCTCGAAATATCGGCTGCTGACCGGATGATTTTACCTGATTCTATCCAAACAAATCCCTTGCTAGAGAGCGTGGAGCTTAAAATTCAAGCCAGTGAAGCCTCTGTGTTGGTTGCCCAAAAACAAGGGATGCCAAAGCTTGGAGCTGGTGTAGACTATGTCTTGGTTGGAGAGAGAAAAGATATGGACTTACCAGATAATGGGAAGAATGTCCTTATGCCTATGATTACGATGAGTCTTCCGATTTTTCGAGGGAAATACAAGGGAGCTCAAAAGGAAGCAGAACTCATGCAGGAGTCCTACCAAATGGAGAAGGCAGAGCTCAACAACAAACTCTATGGCTCTTATTACCGCTACTCTTCCGAAATCCAAATCCAAGAGAATTTAATCTCACTTTATGATAAGCAAGTTGTGACTTCAGAGCAAACGCTGGAGTTGCTTTACAATGGCTATAGCAATTCCGGAAAAGACTTCGAAGAGGTATTAAGAGTGCAGCAGCAACTGTTGGAATTCAAAAAAATGAAACTAAAAGCCATGGTAGCCTACCAGACTTCCTTGGCTCAAATAAATTATGTAACCGCTAAAACCTACTAATTATGAAAAGCAAGAGCTATGTAAAATTCGCAGCAATGATGGCAGTTTCCTTTGTCATTATGTACGCAGTTATGTTTCTGAATGCAGACTTATTCGAGCATGTCATGCTCAGTACCACCAGAACCTATATGACCATTTTGATGATTGCTCCTATGGCAATCTCCATGATTCTTTTCATGTGGGGAATGTATGAAAACAAAAAGGCCAATTACATGATCTTAGCCTCTGCGGTTATCATTTTCATCGGCACATTGACCATGCTAAGAAATCAGACCATGATCGCAGATGTACAGTGGATGAAAGCGATGATTCCGCATCATTCGTCAGCAATCATGGTAAGCCAAAAAGCGCATCTTCAAGATCCAGAGGCTCAGAAGCTGGCGCAAGACATCATCGAAGCCCAAAAAAAGGAAATCGCACAGATGAAAGCGATGATCAAGAGACTTGAGGCAACTAGATAAACTACTATGACACTGAAATATCTTATTAAATCATTTGTATTGATACTATGGTTCTGCTCCATCACTGATAATGCATCAGCATACCAGATACCGACTGACACTTCAACCTATACTTTGTCTATCAAAAAGGATATGGTCTCCAAGGCAGGAAAGCTAGTACCTGCCATGACAGTAAATGGTGGAATTCCTGGTCCTACACTGACTTTTCAGGAAGGGGACTACGCAGTTATCTATGTTAAAAATGAAATGGACGTGGAGACTTCCGTGCATTGGCACGGCATCCTATTGCCTAACTTCTTTGATGGTGTACCATATTTAACAACCCCTCCTATTCACCCAGGAGAAACTCAGAAATATGAGTTTCCATTGATCCAATCCGGCACTTATTGGTATCATTCCCATACCATGCTACAAGAGCAAAGTGGTGTTTATGGCTCTATCGTGATTGAACCGAAGGAAAAAACTTTGGAATACGATTCCGATTTGGTCATTTTACTTTCTGACTGGACCAATCAAAAGGCCATGAATGTACTGCGCAATCTAAAGCGAGGAAATGAGTGGTACAATATTAAAAAGGGAACTGCCACTCCGCTGAATCAAGTGATAGCAAGGGGTGGATTCGGAGCTCAAATGAATTTCTGGAAGCAGAGAATGGAGGGTGCTGACATTGCAGATATCTATTACAATGCTTTCCTGAACAATGGTCAAGAGACTACACAGTATCCTGATTACAAACCTGGGGATAAAGTTCGTGTACGCATGATCAACGGTGCGGCCTCCTCTCAATTCTGGTTAACATTCGGTGGAGAAGAACCATTGCTTGTTTCTGCTGACGGTCTGGATGTGGTTCCTGTCGCTCACAATAAGACTTTCATAGCTATCGCCGAAACCTACGATTTCATTGTCACAATTCCTGATTCTGGAAAAATAGAAATCAGAGCTACTGTACAAGATGGTTCGGGACAAACTTCTGCTTTCCTAGGAAAAGGAGATGTTCTGGCTGCAGCGGATGTTTCTCGTCCTGACAAAATTGGAATGATGATGAAAATGGCAAAGATGGACATGAAGATGGGTGCCCCAGCCATGAAGTTTAAACCATCTGAAGAAGAACCTAAAGAAATGATGAATAAGTGGGGAATGCAGATGGATGATTCAATGAACATGGACAACATGGATCATAAGAACATGAAAATGGATCATTCCAAGATGGAGAAGTCTGATATGAAAATGGATCATTCCAAGATGAATATGGAGGAGAAAAGCACCAGTGATTCTTCTAAGAAAGCTGCTATGCAAGGCATGGATCATTCTAAAATGAACCACAATGATCCTATGAATAAACCTATGGAAATGGATCATAAAATGGATATGGAAAAATCCATGGACAAAATGCCAGGTATGGATATGTTTGCCGAATACAATTACGATTACCTCAAATCACCTGAAAAAACAAATTTTCCAGCCGATGAACCAGTAAATGAAGTACTCCTGAATCTTACAGGAAACATGTGGCGATACATCTGGAGTATGAATGGCGTACCACTGGCTGAAGCGGATAAGATCAAGATCGAAGGCGGAAAAGTGACCCGAATCACGTTGAACAACCTCACGATGATGCATCATCCCATGCACCTACATGGGCATTTCTTCAGAGTCATTAATGACAAAGGAGAATATTCACCATTAAAACATACCGTGAACGTTCCGCCAATGCAGAAGATCACTATAGAATTTGAAGGAACAGAAGAAGGCGATTGGTTTTTCCACTGTCATGTGCTTTACCACATGATGGGTGGTATGGCAAGAGTTTTCTCTTATGATACGCCACGAGATCCGAGAATGAAGGAATTCCCACTTAAGAAACTCATCAAAGAAAGTGATGAATATTTCAACTGGGGTTCAGCAGAAATCGCATCGCACATGACGGAAGTAAACCTGATGTCCTCTAACATACGAAATCAGTTCAATCTGAATGCTGAATATGGATATAACCGGAATTTTGAGGCAGAAGTAAGTTACGAGCGATATCTCTATGACTATTTCAGAGTCTTTGCTGGGGTAAATATGGAAAATGAAATCGAAAAAAGTCTGGATGAAATCAGCACCACTGCTGTAGTTGGTATTCGATTCCTCACCCCTTACCTATTCAATCTGGATGTAAGACTGGATAGCAAACTCCGACCAGAATTCCGGATCAATAGAGAGATCATGATTTTCCCCCGTACCACCATTTTCGGAAGCTATGAGTACCAAATGGACTTTGGATTAACTAATACACTTCCTGAATCTGGTGAAAACTCAAATTACAAAGGTGAAACAACCTGGTCAGCAGGTGCGAGTTATATTTTCTCCAGAAACTTCTCCGTCATGGGAAGCTACGATAATCGCTTTGGCGCTGGTGGTGGATTGACAGTTAGATTTTAAAATCATTTAGATAAATAGAAAATGGATCATTCAAATCACAGTCATCAACAGCAGGATTCTCATAAAAAGGGAAAGCATGAGATGAAAGGAATGCAAGGTCAAGACCACAGCATGCATCATATGCACATGATCGAGGATTTCAAAAAGCGATTCTGGATTTCTCTAGTGATCACCTTGCCTATAGTGGTGCTGGCCCCAATGATCCAGGATCTTGTTGGCTATGAATTTAGGTTCGAGGGTGACCGATACCTGCAATTTGCGCTCTCCACTTTGGTTTTCTTTTACGGAGGTTGGCCTTTCTTAAAAGGCATGGTGGATGAACTGAAGAACAAGAAACCAGGAATGATGACCCTTATTGCCTTGGCCATTTCGGTAGCCTATTTCTATAGCTCCGCAGTGGTATTTGGCTTAGGAGGAAAAATATTTTTCTGGGAACTCGTCAGTTTAATAGACATCATGCTGCTGGGTCACTGGATAGAAATGAAATCCGTAATGGGTGCATCAAATGCCTTGCAGGAATTGGCCAAGATGATGCCCTCGGAAGCTAGGAGAATTAAGGAAAATGGAGAATCAGAAGATGTTCCTATTTCGGAGTTGAAATCTGGAGACACTATTCTGGTGAGACCTGGCGAGAAAATCCCTGCTGACGGACAAGTACTTGAAGGAAGCAGTCATGTAAATGAATCCATGCTCACAGGTGAATCTAAGCCTGTATCCAAACAAAAAGACGATCAGGTAATTGGTGGTTCGGTGAACGACAACGGAGCCCTCAAAATCAAAGTCAAACATACCGGTGAAGATTCCTATTTATCCAAAGTAATTGGGTTAGTGACCGAGGCACAGAAAACCAAGTCAAAAACTCAGGATTTAGCTAATAAAGCTGCGGGATGGCTGTTTTACATCGCTTTGGCAGCAGGGATTATCACCTTGGTCGTTTGGTTGAGTTTGGGCAAAGACTTCAATTATGCGCTAGAGCGTATGGTCACGGTCATGATCATATCCTGTCCTCACGCATTGGGCTTGGCGGTGCCATTAGTGGTCGCCATTTCCACCTCCGTATCGGCCAAGCATGGGTTATTGATTCGTAACAGAACAGCTTTCGAAAATTCTAGAAAACTGACCACCATCATATTTGATAAGACTGGAACCTTGACTAAGGGGGAATTTGGAGTGACTCGATTTAAAAGCGTAGATGGGGAAATGGACGATCAGAAAATGCTTGCCATAGCAGCTTCACTTGAGAATAGTTCCGAACATCCTATCGCCGCCGGGATAGTTAGAAAGTCCAAAGAGTTAGACCTTAAACTTGAGGAGCCAGATAATTTCCAGAACATCACTGGAATGGGCATAACAGCTAACCTAGCAGGAAAGGAAATTAGCATTTTGAGCCCCGGAGGATTAAAACAAAAAGGCATTGAGCAACCTGAAGGAGCTTTTAAAACAGAAGATGAAACAGTAGTCTTTGTTCTTTCAGATGAAAAACTAATAGGTTTCATCGCGTTGGCGGATGAGATCCGTGAGGAATCCAAAGAGGCAATAGAGACACTTAAAAAGCAGGGTATAAAAATACTTATGGCGACAGGTGACAATGAAATAGTCGCTAAAGCAGTAAGTGAAACACTCGGGCTAGACGGTTACTATGCTGAAGTAATGCCGGAAGACAAGCAGAAGATTATCAAAGATTTGCAAGCAAAAGGTGAATTCGTGGCAATGACTGGAGATGGTGTCAACGATGCTCCAGCTTTGGCACAGGCAGATGTGGGAATTGCAGTGGGCTCAGGAACAGACGTTGCCGCTGAAACTGCCGATATCATTTTGGTCAATAGCAATCCAAAAGATATTGCCAATCTGATTCTTTTCGGAGCGGCTACTTACAAGAAAATGATGCAGAATATCTGGTGGGCAGCAGGCTACAATATCGTGGCCGTGCCACTGGCAGCGGGTGTATTAGCCGGTGCGGGAATCATCCTAAGTCCTGCCATCGGTGCAGCTCTGATGAGCTTAAGTACAGTGATCGTGGCGTTAAACGCACAGTTATTAAAAAGACAAATTAAATCATAAATGAAAAATTTACTCAATAACAAATTTGTCCTGATAGCCCTCACTTTGGTGGTCGGACTGGCTTTAGGTTGGCTGATCAAGCCTTCTTCGGCACCAAAAATGGAAACTGATGAACATGAACACATAGAGTCTATAGCGGGAATCCCTATTACTTATACCTGTTCTATGCACCCTCAGATTCGCCAGAATGAGCCAGGAGATTGCCCTATCTGCGGAATGGATCTGATTCCTTTGGATAATGATAATTCAGATGCTGACCCTATGGCGTTGACCATGTCCCCTACTGCAATGCAGTTGGCCGGAGTTCAATCACTAGTAGTAGGAAATGCGGATGCTAATAAGTCTATCCGCTTGAATGGCAAAATCCAGGCAGATGAACGTCAAAATTACACACAATCTGCTCATATTCCTGGCAGGATAGAGAATTTGTCAGTCAATTTTACTGGGGAATATGTCAAAAAAGGTCAGGTGTTGGGACAAATCTACTCGCCGGAATTGGCTACAGCTCAAGAGGAGCTTTTTCAAGCACAAAAGATCAAAGACACACAGCCTGCACTTTTCAATGCAGCCAAAGAAAAACTCAAAAATTGGAAGCTGACTGATTCTCAGATCGCACAAATTCTTGCTACAGGAAAAGTGACTGAGCAACTACCAATTTTAGCAAATGTATCTGGCTACGTGACTGAGAAAATGGTGAATCTGGGCGATTATGTAAATCGTGGAGAACCTATCTATCAGATCGCTGATCTCAGCAAAGTCTGGGTACTATTTGATGTCTATGAATCAGAATTACAATGGATTAAGAAAGGTGATCAGATTGAATTTACTGTACAGTCACTTCCTGGAGAGACTTTTACTGGAAAGTTAAGCTTCATAGACCCCATGATCAACCCTCAGACTAGAGTGGCAAAAGCAAGGCTGGAAGTGAGCAATTCAAATCTGAAGTTCAAACCTGAGATGTTTGTTTCTGGAAAGGTGGAAAGCAAAGGATCATCTAAAGACAACAGTATAGTGGTTCCAAAAACCGCGGTGATGTGGACAGGAACGAGATCTGTGGTTTATGTAAAAAACGTCACTGATCAAGCAGTCTCATTTAAACTTCGAGAAGTTACACTTGGAGCATCTTTAGGTTCAGCCTATGTCATTACTTCAGGAATAGAATCAGGAGAAGAAATCGCGGTAAATGGCACATTCAGTATTGATGCGGCAGCTCAGCTAGCCGGTAAACCAAGCATGATGTCTCCTGACGGAGGAGCTGCTATGACTGGGCATAATCATGGAGGCACCTCTGAAGTAAAAATGCAAGCAACCAGTCAAACCTCGGGAGGTTCTGTGGTAGTATCTACTCAAGCTAAAAATGAATTGAAACCAGTTTTTGATAACTATTTCAAGCTGAAAAATGCTTTGACCAAGGACGATTTAGGTAACGCCAAATCAACCGCATCAACTATGCTGGCTTCGGTGGAAAAAGTAAATATGTCTGAGTTCAAAGGCGATGCCCACATGGAATGGATGAAATACGAAACAAAAATCAAAGCTGTTCTAGGTAAAATTAAGTCTCAAAAGGATTTGGCTGAAATCCGAAAATCATTCCTACTTATTTCAGAAGAAATGCTCGGCATGGCAGAGAATTTCAAGCCTTTGTCTTCCAAAATATATGTACAGCATTGTCCTATGGCCGATAGTAACCGAGGTGCTGACTGGTTGAGTTTGGAGGAAAAAATAGTGAATCCATACTTTGGAGAAGCTATGCTTAACTGCGGAGAAGTCACCAAAACTATACAAGAATAAAAATCAAAACACCCCAAATAGATGAAAATTAAAATCTTAGTACTTGCCCTTTTTGCGGCTGCAGCCTGCAACCCAAAAGAAAAAGAAAATCATGACATGGATCACATGGAGCATGAAATGGAATCAGAGTCCCATGAAATGCATGAGGAAAAGCCTGCGGAAGCGCCTAAAAGTCCAAGGAATTCTGTGATGGCCATGACAGGTGGAAACCATATTCATATTGATTACAGTGCACCAAGTGCAAGAGGCAGACAGATTTTCGGTGGTCTTGTGGCCTATGATGAAGTTTGGGTAACTGGTGCACACAAGGCTACTACTATCAAATTTGATCAAGATGTCCTCATAGATGGAAAAGAATTAAAATCTGGGAAATACGGATTATTCACTATCCCAGGAAAAGATGAATGGACAGTGATACTAAATCAGGATTGGGACATGCATTTGGCGGACGATTACAAGGATGTAAATGACATTATACGGATCAAGGTTAAACCTGAAACTTTGAACGAAACTGCAGAAGCTTTAACTTTCGATGTGAAAGAAAAAGATGCCAAAACTACCACTATAGCTATGTCATGGGACAAAACGAAGATATCCTTTGACGTAGTGAATGCTAACTAATCAGGAAGAATAATCAATAGTATGCCCGTAAAATCCATCGTTTTTTGGGCGTATTTATAGGGATCCAATTTATATTCAGTACGGTGTCCGGATTCTATTTTAGCTAGACAGATATGAATGAAATCCAAGGGAATCATTTCCGCATGGAAAATATGACTGGATTCACCTTATTCTTTATTACAAGACAGAAAAAAAGAAATACAAAAAAATAAAATAATCACAATGAAAAATCTAAGAACACCATTTGCCCTTTCCCTAGTAATTGCTCTTTCAGTTGCTTGCTCCAGTAAATCAACGGAAGACCACTCTCAAATGGATGGTGCAGATACCCATGAAATGCACGAAGTTGCTGAAAGCGAAGAAGTAGCAGTTCCAACTATTGCAGTTGCTTTCAAAGAAGAATCTACAACCCAAATTTTCAATGCATATTTGGCTTTGAAAGATGCTTTGGTCGCTACTGACGGAGAAAAAGTAAGTGCTGAGGCTAAGAAGTTAAAAGCACTTTTGACTGACGATGCATTTACTTCCATCAAAGCAGATGTAGAGAAAATTGCAGATAGCACCGACCCTAAAGTTCAGCGTGATTCATTCGATAATCTTTCAGATCATATGATAACACTGGCAAAAAACAGTGAGCTAACTTCTGGCAACTTGTTCCTTCAGCATTGCCCAATGGCAAATGGTAATAAAGGAGCAAATTGGTTGAGTTTGTCAGAAGAAATCAGAAACCCATACTTCGGTGATAAAATGTTGAAATGTGGTTCGGTAACAGAGAAGATTTGATTTAGATAAAAAATAAGGGGCGAAAGATTTTTCGCCCCTTATTTTTGTAAAACCCTTTTCATAACGCTAAAATCGTAGGCTGAACCTTCGAAAGGAACATAATTTCCTTTGTTCTCTTTATGCCTTTTGTGGTAGATTATTTTTAAACCACAAAAAGAACAAAGAACATAAAGCTCAAAATGAGAATTAGCCGTCCAAGAAGATTTTTTCATGTTTTTCTATGGGTCTATATGGTAAAAAAGAATAAGCCACATAGATACATAGCTCACATAGATTAATTAAAAGCAAGTCAGCACTCAATAGTGGATATAATATCTTTGTTCTCTTTATGCCTTTTGTGGTAGATTATTTTTGAACCACAAAAGGAACAAAGGACATAAAACTCAAAATGAGAATTAGCCGTCTAAGAAGATTTTCTCATGTTTTTCTAAGTGTCTATGTGGGTAACAAAGGTGAGCCACATAGACACATAGCTCTCATAGTTTAAAAAAGGACTTTACATCACCCAATAGTGGAACCAATATCTTTGTTCTCTTTATGCCTTTTGTGGTAGATTATTTTTAAACCACAAAAGGAACAAAGGACATAAAGCTCAATATGAGAATTAGCCGTCCAAGAAGATTTTCTCTATGTTTTTCTATGTGTCTATGGGGTAAAAAAGATTAAACCACATAGACACATAGCTCTCATAGATTATAAAAGGAACTAATCACTAACAGTAAACCTCACTCCCAAGAACCCTCTTATTCCCTGGTTAGGAGCATACACATAGGTTGGATCAAAGGTTAATGCATTGGGGTTATTCGAAGTTGGAATCACAGAACCATCAGCTGCAAACGTTACGTTTTTATCAAAAGGATCAAAAGACCTAGCTATAGAATTTGCCGCAGGCGTGAAATTCAGGAGATTTTTTACTCCTCCATATACTTCCCACCTCTCGCCCAGCTTCTTTGTCAACTGTATATTCTGAATGCTGTACCAAGGTGAATAAGCAGGTCTATCATCCAATGGCCCCAACAAAGGTAAACGCATTGGGCTATATACATTTCCTGTATAATCTAGTGTCAAACCCAATTGGAAGAAGTCATAACCCACCGACCAAACACCGGAAAAGCGCTCCGTAAGCAGCTGCCGAGTTTTGATTCCCTCCTCTTCTATACTCACATCCATGAGTGTTCCTCCTGCAGTCACATTCAACCCATTCGGCCAGGCAGCATCGATATTTAGAGATACTCCCTTCGAAACTGCCGAACCATCCAAATTGGAATAAATTATCTGATTTGGGTTCGTCTCATAGTCTGGGATAATTCTGTTGGTGAAATAGGTGTAAAATGCAGATCCATCTAAGCCTATAAATGTCCCCTTATCCGTGTAGATTTTCTTCACCAGATTAGCATTCATATTCCAACTTTGCTCTGGCTTCAACTCTTCCGTAAAGACAACCTCTCTCGCTCCAGTAAGTGCAGCATGATCTTCGGTAAATACATTTGCTACACGAAAGCCATTTCCTGCCGAAAGCCTAAAAACCGTGTGCTTGTCTGCTGAAGAAAGTTTATAATTCACACGCGGTGAAAAAATGGATCCATGGATAGAGTTATAGTCGTATCGAATGCCAAGAAGCAAGCTCTGACTTTCAGTCAATTTGATTTCATCTTGCAGAAAAGCTCCCGGTAAATGAATGACTGAAGGTGCATTTTCGTCAGATATTAAGTCGGAAGTAGCCGAAGTATTATCATCGTAAAATGTATAGCGATAAGCTGATCCAAGCAATAGATTATGTTTCTGAACAGTTTTAGCCCATGTCAACTGACCGAAACCAATGTATTGATCAGCTTTATAAATCGTAGTCCCATAAACTGAATTTTGATTGTGCCCATTTACAGAAAACTGAAAATTCATGTTTTCAGTAGTTGGTAGCTGCCAAGTACCAAATGTCTCCCATCTGCTGGTATAAATGCTTTCACCATATACTTCATCACCGCCTCTATTGGCACTCGTCCAGTTCATTTCACCGCCCCAGCGATCTTCATAGACGTACCTTCCCGCCATAGTGAAAAGCCTATTTTCTGGGCGCAAAACATTGATTTTTTGGAAAAAGGAAATGCGTTTAGAAAGTGTCACATCTGTAAATCCATCTCCATTATTGTCTATAGGATTGTCGTAATAAAAGGCGTTTACACCTGAAAGTGATTGAATATTTTTGCCCCAGTTCGAGCGCAAACCCATATCCAGATTCATTTCTCCCCAGCCGGTCGAGAAGAAGTCAGTAGATACCAGGGGAGCTGACTCAGGCTTTTTGGTTATCACATTGATCAAACCTCCAACTGCCTCCGATCCATATAGTGTGGATGCTGGTCCCTTCACCACTTCCACTCTATCGATCAAAGACTGCGGAATTCCAGTCAAACCATATACGGTAGCCAAACCACTCACTATCGGCATACCGTCAATCAGCACCATAGTATAAGGCCCTTCCAAACCATTGATGTGAATATCTCCGGTGTTGCAGACATTGCAATTGATCTGAGGACGAACGCCATTTACATTTTGCAGAGATTCAAAGATGGAAGGTGTGGGATTTGCCCGAAAGAAATTAGCTGAATATACTTCCACAGGAACTGGACTTTCTAATTTGGACACTTCCTGCATCGTTCCACTCACAACAACCTCATCCAAGCCACCATCCATTTCTTCCAATTCAAAGATCAATTCGGCCTGACTTTGGGGAATAGTCACCTTCGCTTGTGCTGATTTGAAACCTACCATGGAAGCTTGAACTGTAAATGTTCCTACTGTAGAAATCTCTATAGAAAAAGCTCCATATTGATCAGTAACGGCTCCCTTAGCTAAACCTTTCACATAGACATTTGCATATTCTACAGCATCTCCCTCATGCAAAACTCTGCCTTTTAGGGTATAATTTTGACCAAAAGTATCTAGGGAGAAAAGTAAAAAGCTTAATAAAATGGTGTATTGATATCTCATAGACTGGTAGTTAATTCGGAATTAGATACGACAAAGCTACATTGTTAGATTAGTCTAACAAAATTGTTTTCAAATTAATTTTATCATATTTGAATACTAAAGCAATAGATCATGGCATCACAAACAGAGGAGAATTACCTGAAATCACTTTTTAACCTAGCTAATGAGAAAGACGAGGTCAATATCTCAGAGCTAGCTTCTCAGATGCAAGTGAGCATGCCGACTGTAAATAGTATGGTGAAGACACTCCAAAAAAATGGTTGGCTGATCTACGAAAAGTATAAGCCTGTTACGCTCACTCCGGCAGGTAAAAAAGACGCTGCACTAGTCATTCGCAAGCATAGACTAACTGAGATGTTTCTGGTAAATAAAATGGGATTTGGCTGGGAGGAAGTGCATGAGATAGCAGAGCAGGTAGAGCATATTCACGCGCCTAAATTCTTTGAGCGCATGGATGAGATGATGGGATTTCCTACCATCGACCCACACGGATCTCCTATTCCAGACAAGCTAGGACGCATTCAAGAGATCAATTACCTCAGTCTTACTGAATGCAAAGCAGGTCAGCTGGTTAAGCTTGCAGGGCTCACCAACTCATCTACAGAGTTTCTGGAATTTCTCAATGGCCGAAATCTAAGTCTAGGCACTGAATTGAGAATACTGTCTAAAGAAGCTTACGACCACAGTATCGTAGTCAGCTACTCAAACCACACAAGTGAAACGCTGTCCGAAAAAGTATGTGAGAAGCTCCTGGTGAAGGTGATGTAAGGAGGATAATCGCCTCTACTTGGCTTCCGCCAATTTCTCTTTCAATTTCTTATAGCTTCCTTCATATTCCCAATAAACCATTCTGCCAAAGGCATAGGTAGTCAGGATGAACTTCTCGCTGACAGATTGGATGCGCTCAATTGCAATAAGCTTCTTGGCCGCTTTTTCAACGACTACTTCTTCAATGATTTCTTTGTTGTCCGCATCGTATCCATGAAGAATTTGATGATTACCAACTACGATTTCGATATAGCCCTTAGGCTCGGATTTGGATGAATTTCCCATGATTTATAAAAAGTAATTTTACCTGCTTATTCTGCTTCTATCGCGGTTATTAAGTGAGTAGGAAAAATACTACTTAAGATTTTGATTTAAGTACTTACTAGAGGAAATCGTGGCTATAATTAATTGAATCTACGACGGACAAGTTTTTGTTTTCTTTTCCTTGGTCAAATAATTGTTACATTTTGCAGGAATCAATTTTTAAAAGATGATCATAGACGTACATACCCACATCAATAATTACCATGAAGAGCGAGTAGTTTCACTGGAAGACTGCCTGAATAAATTGACTGAGACCATGGAAGAGAATCATGTGGATTACTCACTCGTGCTTACTTCATACAAAGTCAATGAACACAGGCCAAGTACAAAAAAGGTTGTTGAAGCGATAGCAAACAGGAAAAACCTAGGTGTAGTAGCAGGAATAAGCTACTTGAATTACAATCATCATGACTTGCGGGAGATTGCCGAATATCTTGAGGCTGGCCTTATCAAAGGACTAAAGCTCTACCCAGGTTACGAACCTTTTTATCCAAGTGATGCGCGAATGAAGGTTGTGTATGATATGGCAATAGAGTATGATGTGCCGGTTATGTTTCACTCAGGAGACACCTATGCGCCCACAGGTAGGGTAAAATATTCCCATCCTATTCACCATGATGACCTGGCAGTGGACTATCCCGATTTGAAAATTGTGATTTGTCATGTTGGTAATCCTTGGATCAAAGACTGCATGGAAGTCACCTACAAAAACAAGAACGTTCACGCGGATTTTTCAGGATTGGTACTGGGAGATTTCTCAGAGAAATTTGAACGCTGGATGAAAAATGAATTGGAGCAGATGATCACCTATGCAGGCAATCCTAAGTACCTACTTTACGGAACTGACTGGCCTATTTCTTCGATGAAGTCCTACCTGAACTTCATGAAAAACTTAGAGCTTCCTGAGGAAAAGAAAGAAATGATCCTCTGGAAAAATGCGGCAGAATTGTTCAAACTTGATGTGAATAGTTTTAAATAGAAGTTCAACATTCTTAGTTTGTATTCAGATTTCATCAAATAGTATTTTCCTTCAATCTGAATACAAAGTTTAGTCAAATGTCACCAGACGTTCCTACGGAACGAGAATAGGGTACGGTTAATTTAACTACAAACCAAACGTTCCTACGGAACGTAGTTGACAGCTTCTGGAAATAAACCGAGAAGAATAGAGTTATACAGTTACAGGTAATTAAAACGCAATCCAGGATCTGGAAATATGTCCCCTCGGGACATCTCGTCTGTAGCAATCCGTCTAAATTTCTATATCAGCGTTCCATCGGAACGCATAGTGAACCCACATTTCATCATTCGAATTGATTTCAACTTAGCTCAACTTGATACTAGCGTTCTCTGCGTACTCTTCGGTTAAAACCAAAAAACCACCTGCCGATCGCTCAGCAGGTGGTTTTTTATGAAATCAAACTCGTAATTAACGAACTACTTTTTTGTAATCTGTCACCAAGTGCTTGATGAAAAACTCCATCATTCTATCTCTATTCAAAGCCGTGTGACCTCCATCAGGTGCAAGCTGCACTTCGATGCTTTTGCCAGCGTCTTGGAATGCTTTGATTAGCATCAATGAATTGGAAGGGTGTACGTTGTTATCAGCAGTACCGAAGAAAACCAATAATTCTCCTTGCAATTGATCCGCTTTGTTCATCAAGCTGAATCTATTATAACCTGCTTCGTTATTTTCAAGCGTGCTCATAAAGCGCTCAGTGTAGATGTTGTCATACAATCTCCAATCCGTCACAGAAGAATTGGCTACAGCCGCGTGAACAAGCTCTGGGAATCTTAGCAACATAGAAGCTGCAGTAGTTCCTCCATAAGAAGTTCCGTACACTCCTACTCTATCCTTATCGAAATAAGGTCTGTCATGAAGTGACTTGATGCCTTCGGCAAAATCATCCATTTCCACCAAACCTAGGTTTCCGTACAGTTGATCTAGCAATTTCTTGCCACGACCTTTCACATTTCTACCGTCAATATTCAACACTAGGAAACCGTATTCAGTCAAAGCATCTGGAGTAGAGAAATTCTCTCTGAATGCGTTAGTTGCTGGTCCACCGTAATTACTTAGGATCACTGGGTATTTTTTGCTTGGGTCAAAATCAGATGGGAAATGAATCATACCATGCAATTCTGTTACTCCGTCTTTCGAAGTAAAAGTGAATACCTCAACTTTTTTCAAGCCCAATTCCTCGAACTTACTCATGTCACTTTTCGCCAATTCAGCTACCACTTTTCCTTTGGCATCTACCAAATTAGTGAATGGAGCCACATCGTGCGTTTGTGCGATGTCAACGAAGTGTTTTCCATCAGGAGCAATAGTCACTGAGTGATTGAAAGCAGGGTCAGTCAAACGAGTATCTTTTGAACCATCCATTTGAACCCTGTGAAGCTGCATCATCATGTGGTTTTCACCACTACGAGCCATGTAATAAAGTGTCTTATTAGCCTCATCTACCTTCACGATATTGGACACTTCGAAAGGATGAGAAGTAATTGCATTGACAAGTGTTCCGTCAAAGTTGTACAGATAGTAATTGTTGAAACCAGATCTTTCAGAAGCCCAGATGAAGTGTTTGCCATCTGCCAATACATTCATTTCTGGAGAATTCTCCACGAAACTTGGAAGCCACTCTTCACGGATTACAGTTCTGCTCTTGCCAGTTTCCGGGTTGGCAGCACGAAGCTCAAGGATATTCTGACGTCTATTGGTACTGTGGAAAAGCAATTCTTTGCCATCAGGAGTCCAGGACATATCATAGATGTAAGTACCCAAATCACCGTCACTATAAGGCTTTCCATCTCTGATATCAAGTTCGGTCATCTTTTTGGTAGCCACATCATAGACCATCAGATCAACAGGAAGATTTGGCTCGCCTACTTTAGGATAAGCTTCCACCTCAAGAGAATCATACAATTCCAATTGATCCAAAAGCACATAGTATTTCTTCACGTCTTTCTCTACAAATCTGTAGAAAGCGATTTTGCTGCCGTCTGGAGACCACCACATCGCAGTGTTTTGGCTTAATTCCTCACCATACACCCAAGTTGCGATTCCGTATTTCACTTGGTTTTCCTCGTTACCATCTGTAGTGATAGCGACTACATTGCTGCCGTCAGCATTGCTGAGGTACATGTTGCGATCCTTGGTGAAGGCCTTGTATTTTCCGTCAGGAGATTCAGCAGAATCAAACTGACGCCCACGTACTGGACGATTGAAGGCTCTACGCTCAGGTCTTGGGACATCACCAGCTTCTGTAACCTTCTTGGTTTTTACAGAAAAAGACTGAAGTTTTCCATTCTCAACATAGGTGAAAGATTTACCATCTTCAGCCCAGTTTACATTTAGGCTGCCTGGTTTTACAGCGGATCTAAGCTGAGGAGCTATTTTTTGGTATTGATCATAGCCCGGCATGCTTTTCAGCTTGTCCTGAGCTTGCGAAACAGAAATGGTAGTGGCTAAAGCCGCTGCCATCGTAAGGAAGAACTTATTCTTCATATAATATTCGGGTTAAGTTTATTCGAGTTGCGATGATACTATTTTTAGCTGTAAAAAGCAGGTAGAAATACACGATAGGTTAGGAATAAGCTGATAAGTACTAGTCATTCCTAACCTTATGTGATCAGCTGAAGTACTAGTGATTTCAAATAATCCATAAAATTGACGTGGTATTTCCAAAATGACTGACTAGTCCTGAATAGGCGTTACAGTTTTAAAGGATAATTTA
>TARA_R110002074_G_scaffold160414_1_pt1 | contig 16682 bp, 15 predicted proteins | sample TARA_R110002074 | Tara Oceans TARA_R110002074 (sample SAMEA4397215) | marine metagenome | biome: Polar Biome; feature: [MIX] marine epipelagic wind mixed layer (ENVO:01000061); material: water (ENVO:00002006), including particulate matter (ENVO:01000060) such as... | depth 10-100 m
CCTAGTGCTGGAGACGAATTAAATCTAGCAAAGTCTTATGTTAGAGAGTTAGAACAAATCTTCCCGGACGTAACAGAAGTTCATTCCAATCATAGTTCATTAGTATATAGGCGTGCAATTAAGTACGGTATGTCTTCTCAATTCTTAAAACCTTACGGAGATTTCTTGGGTACAAAAAATTGGAAGTGGGCTGACGATTTGACACTGGAGATGAGCAATGGTAAAAGAGTACACTTCACACATGGTAAGAGTGCAGATGTATTAAAGGTTTCACAGACTATGGGAATGTCGGCAGTACAAGGACATTACCATACGAAGCTATCTATATCTTACTGGGCTAATCCTGATAATATTTATTGGGGTATGCAGGTGGGGTGTTTAATAAATCAAAAGTCTTTAGCTTTTAGTTACGCTAAAAACTTTAGCACAAGATTTATGTTAGGGTGTGGTATCATTATAGACGGAATACCTAGATTGTTACCAATGGTTTTAAACAATAACGGAGATTGGATTAAGGAGGTTGTATGACGGACGAGACGAACCCAGCTTATTATCAAGCAGGAAAATGTGCTTGTGGTAAATCTTTACAGACTTATGATTATGTAAGGCATTTGCCATATCCTGATGCTAGTGCAATTAAATATATCACTAGGCACAGACAAAAAGGAAAAGCATTAGATATAAAAAAATCTATATGGTTTTTAAAATCAATATTAAAAGAAGAGTATGGAGAAGAATATGCCGAATAAAAAAGAACAAACTTTAATTGGTCTTGATAATTATAAAAGAAATTCAAATGACGAGCAAAATTTAAATAGTATATTTGCTGTTTCTTTTACAACACCAACAGGAGCAGAAATACTTTCGTATTTAAAAAGTATAACAACTGAATCTGTTGCTGGTCCTGAAATATCAAACGAACATCTAAGACATTTAGAAGGGCAGAGATATATAGTAGGGCTTATTCAAAGAAGAGTAAACAAAGGCAGAAGTCAAAACATTGTAAAGGATAAACAAGATGCAAGAAAATGAAGTAATGGAAAGCCAAGAAGAATCAAACCTAGAGGGAGAGGCAACAACAACTGAACCTTCTCCAAGACCTGACTTTATACCAGAAAAGTTTTGGGACACAGACACCGGCAACATAAATTTAGAAGAGTTTGGTAAATCTTATTCTAACTTAGAAAAATATGTAGGTGGGAAAAAAGACGAGCTTAGGCAAGTTGTTATAGATGAGTTAAATTCAGAAGCAGAAGCGTCTGCCCCTGAAGCTTATGAGCTCCCCCCTTTGCCTGAAAATATTACAGAAGAAATGATAGAAGCAAACCCTATGACAGATTGGTGGGGCAACTTTTGTAAAGAAAATGCTTATTCTCAAGAAATTTACGAAGAAGGTATTAATAAGTATGTAGACAGTTTTGTTGGAAGTCTTCCTGACATAGCAAAAGAAACAGAGCTATTAGGAGAAAACGCTGAAGCAAGGTTAGATGCGGTTAATAGTTGGGCTTCATCTTTCTTTCCTCCTGAAGAATACGAAGCTGTTGCAACATCTTTAGGTGCAACTGCACAAGGAGTAGAAGCTTTAGAAAGAATAATGGAAACTCAAAGAGAAGGCATCTCTAGATCAGGAGCCGTTGCTCAACCTGAAAGAGCTTTAACTATAGATGACGTAAGAAATATGATGAAAGACAAAAGATATTACGACTCAAGAGAACGTGATATGTCCTTTGTACAAAAAGTAGACGAAGCTTTTTCTAGGCTTTATCGTGGCTAATGTTATATGTAGAAAAAACTACACCCGAAGACTGCTTTAGGCTTGCACCAAATCTAAAGCAGTTGGATAAATTTGAAGTTGCTTTATGGGGCATGGACCCTTTGCAAGCGTTACTCATTCCATTTAGATACAAAAAAAATAACAAACATACCTATACTGTTTTTGATACTAGCCACAATATAGTAGCTATATTTGGCGTTGCTCCAACTATAAACAATACAAAGGCAGGAAGAATATGGTTATTGTCTTCTAATTTGTTAGAAAAAAATTTCTTTTATTTTCTTAAAGTTAATAAAAAATGGCTTTATTACCTAGAAGAAGACTACAGTTACATTTCAAACTACATTACAGAAGAGCAAGAAACCTCAATAAAATGGCTAAAGTGGCAAGGTTTTACTTTCGCTAAAAAACCAATGCTTGTCAAAAATGTAAAAGTGTTGTATTTCTATAAGAGATTACACAATGTAGTCAAATATGGTACACAGCCCATATTAGAAGAGATCGGTCCAAAATGGGCAACCCATTTAATCTAAGTTGGAGAACTGTTTAATTTTTAATATTAACTTTTATAAAGGAGAGACATTATGTCTACATCTATAAGTACTGCCTTTATTAAACAGTTCGAAGCTGAAGTCCACATGGCATACCAACGTATGGGTTCTAAGCTTAAAGATACTGTTAGGCAGATTAATAACGTAACTGGTAGCCAAGCACGTTTCCAAAAAGTCGGGACTGGTTCTGCTGTGTCTAAGTCAAGACACGCAATGATTCCAACTATGGAAGTGGCACACACTACTGTGGACGTAACACTAGCTGATTTCTACGCAGCCGATTATGTAGATTCACTAGACGAATTGAAGACAAACATTGACGAACGTCAAGTTCTAGCTCAGTCAGCTTCTGCTGCCTTGGGTAGAAAAACCGACCAACTTATCATTGATGTTTTAGATGCTGGTTCAAACTCAAACAATATTGTGCATGGTTCAGCCGCACTTACTTTGGCTAAAGCTTTAACAGTATATGAAGAGTTTGGTGCCGCTGACATTCCTGATGACGGACAAAGATACTTTATAGTATCTCCTGCCGCTTGGGCTGACCTATTGCAAATAGACCAGTTCTCTCGTGCAGAATATGTCGGTGAAGCTGACCTACCATTTGCAGGTGGTTTAACAGCTAAAAGATGGCTTGGCTTTATGTTCTTCACTCACTCTGGTTTATCTCTTTCGAGTACAACTAGAGACTGTCATGCTTACCATAAATCAGCAGTTGGTCTTGCGACTGGTGCTGACATCAGGACTGAAATTAATTACATTCCTGAAAAAGTAAGTAATTTAATAACATCATATATGTCAATGGCAGCAGTCATGATTGACAATCTTGGTGCTATTGAAGTTCAAGTAACAGAATAAAGGAGAATAAAACATGGCTTATGCAGCAGCAAACCCTATTGCCAAAGTTGCTCAGATGGGTGCAAACTCATTGTGGTACTATTCTGACGGAGACGCTACTTCCGTTATAGTAGGCTCAGGTTACTTTAACTCTGCTACTGCTGAATTAAAACAATTTGACATGATTCTTACTGTCGGCACTAATGGTGGCACAGCAGAATCAGACTTGTTAGTTGTTACTTCAGCAACAGGAGCGGCTACAGTTACTACAACTAAATTGGCGTAACGCAATTATATGGGGGGACTCACGTCCCCTCGTATTTAAGGTATTAAAAAATGGCAGATAGTAAATTCGATATATGTAATAAAGCTCTAGTATTAGTCGGAGCAAATATAATTTCTAGTTTTTCACAAAATAGTACAGAATCAATAGTAGCAAATCAATTATACGAATCAACATTAGAAGACTTACTGACACGTTGTAGATGGAGATTTTCAGCAAAACAAGTGCAGTTAAGTAAAAACACAGAGAATCCAGACGCAAGGTACGAATCTTCATACGCATTGCCAAGCGATGCTTTTATGATACACACCATAACAGTTGGAGACAGCGTAATTATTTATGACAGATATGGACAAAATATATTTACAAATACATCATCGTCTGATACTGTAATTGCAGATTATACTTTTCAACCCTCAGAAAGTATTTTCCCTCCCTACTTCAAGCAGACGTTAGTTTTCGAACTAGCGTCTTTGTTTGCAGGGGCTATAGCAAGAAACGATCAACTAAGTCAAATGTATGAAGTAAGAGCGGCACGTCAACTAGCTATTGCCAAGTCTATTGATTCTCAAGCACAAACAACAAAAAGAGTTGATGTTAATAGGTTTAGGAATAATAGAAATAGAACCTCATTAAACAACATTACTGCAACTAGTCCTTCATAATAGGTATTTAATGGCTAGAGTTAGAGTTCATCAAAACAGTTTTACAAAAGGGGAACTTGACCCTAATATGATATCAAGATTAGACCTTGCAGCTTATTCTACTGGGTTAAAAAAAGCACGCAATATTGTTGCAATTAACCAAGGCGGGGCAGAACGAAGAGGAGGCACAGCATTTCGTGCAAACTTAGGCGGAGAATCAAGGTTAGAAGCATTTGTATTTAATCTTGGGCAAGAGTATATATTTGCATTTCAAAATACTGCACTTAAAATCTATTCAACAAACGGCACATTGTTGCAAACAATAACTAGTTGTGTTTGGGAAACAGATGAGTTATTTGATATGGACGTAGCTCAAACAGGTGACACAATGCTCATTGTGCATGAAAATTTTTCTCCACAAATTATAACAAGAACAGGGGCTACTTCATTTGCAAAGACTGCATTTGGTTTTGATACTAGCACTAACGGAGAAAAAGTTTACCAACCTTATTTTAAGTTTGCAGACAATACAGTTACCCTAGATATTAATGCAATAGATAAAGACAACACTAGCGTTACTTGCGTAACTTCAGCAGATTATTTTACTAATGCTTATGTTGGTATGAGGCTTAGGTATCATGGAGTTGAGTTATTAATTACAGCATATACCAATGCGACAACTGTTACAGCCACGCTAAAAGGTGATGTCTCTATTGCTTTAGATGATGACCCTTTTAAAACAGCACAAGGTTCAGGCGTTGTAGAAGTTACTATGGCTCAACATGGATTTTCTACTGGAGCTAGTATTACTTTGTCAGGATCAGAAGATGTTTTTGATACAGACGGAAATGGTATAACCGCAGCAAATCTTAATGGGACTCATAGTATTACTGTTACAGACGATAATCATTTTACATTTACAGCAGGAAGTTCTGATACAGCTACAGAATCTGTAGATGGAGGTGGCGTTAATGTTAAATTAGCAGGACACCCTCCAACAAAAAATTGGGACGAACAAGTAATTTCTTCAGTAAATGGATTCCCTCAAACAGTAACTTTCCATGAACAAAGATTATACTTTGGTGGAGTTACAGCTTTGCCAGATGGAATACAAGGAAGTAAGATAGGATCGTTTTATAACTTTGATGTAGGCGAAGCGGCAGATGATGACTCTATACAAATACAAATTGGCTCAGATCAAATTAATGAAATAAGACATTTGATATCAGGTAAGAATATACAGATATTAACAAGTACCGGGGAGTTCTATTTAAAACCGCCTGTCTCGCAACCTGTTACTCCTACTGATATTAGAATCATTCAACAATCAAAATTTGGCTGTCAACTAAAATGTAAACCAAAACAATTTGATGGGGCTACAATATTTATACAGAATAACGGCAAAACTGTTAGAGAGTATCTGTATACAGAAACGGCAGAAGAATATACTGCTCATAGTATTTCCTTGCTTTCTAATCATTTAATAAAAAATCCTATAGATTCGGCTATACTTTCTTCTATGAACGACAGAACAGAACAATTTTATTTATTAGTAAACGAAGACGGAACTATATCAGTGTTTCTTTCTCAAAGAGCAGAAAAAATAGCAGGCTGGTTACAATGGAATACAGATGGATTATATGAGTCTGTTACTTGCACTAACACAGGAATATATGCAGCAGTTAAAAGAACAATTAATAGTAGCACTGTTTATGCCTTAGAACAATTTGCAGACCATTCTTTTGATTTGCCAACTGATTACACAGAAACAAAGACATTATCAGGGTCTTACCAACCTCATGGATCTCCTGCTGTTAAAACAACATTTTCCTCTACAACAACATTCATTGGAGATGGATTTACTAACGCTCCTAGCGTTGGGGAAACATTCCAATTTGCAGGAAGTGGAACAGTCTATACTATTAACTCCGTTAATCCTACTGGTGGGTCAGGAGAATATACTATTGTTCTTAATGTCGTTGCCTCGCAATCTGCAAATGCTACTATGGTTTTCTTAACAAGTAAAGTATTTACCGGGTTAACAAATCACGCTCTTGAAACTGTTCATGCAACTTCTGGAAGCACAGAAGATGGAGTAATAAATTATTATGGAAGCGGTATAGTAAACGCAAGTGGTATTTTAATTATACCAATAGCTACCGGGGCAGCAGATTTTGGGTTAGATTTTACAGTTGAAGTTACAACTCTTCCTATTGACGCTACTATAGAAGGAGGACAACTTACAGGATTACCTAGAAAAATTGGTAAATCTATATTAGAATTATCTTCAACATATAATGTGCAAGTTAATTCAAACGATGTGGTTATTACGCAAACCTCATCAACTGGCTTAACAGCATTTACTGGGAAAAAAGAAGTTTATGTTTTAGGCTATAGTTTAGAACCTAATTTAACAATTACACAATCAACCCCATTGCCTATGCGTATATTAGGAATAACTACGGAGATATATTATTAATGTTTGCATTATTATCAGGATTAATTAGTGGTGCAGGAGGGGCATCGGCTGCGTTAAGTTTTGCAAGCTTAGCTATGACAGGCGTAACAACTATGATGTCATTGCAGGCACAAAAACAACAAATGAGATATTCTCAAATGCAAGCACAGTTGCAACAAAAACAATATAAAGACCAAGCAGATGCGACTGAACTCCAGTATAAAGAAGCAGAGTTAGATAGAAAGAAAAAGTATTTTGATAGATTGTCTACTAATAGGGCATTAATGGCAGAGTCTGGTATAGATTCGGGGTCTGCAAGTTACAGAGCTTTGTTGCAAAGTAACTACAAAACTCAAAAGAAAGATATACAAAATATAAAACTTATGGGATTAGAAGATAGGTTAAAATCTTTATATGGAGTTCAACAAGCAAAATTATCCGAACAATCTGCTGGTATTAACTATAGAAGTGGAGTTGTAAATACTTTAGCAAACGCTTCTAGTAATATTATTGATACAGGTAGAGAGTTATTTCCAGCAAGATCAATGCTAACAACTGATAAAACAACAACAGGTTAAACAGGAAAACATATAATGGCATTAGAAAAAGAAAAAAAAATTATATCTTATCAAGATAAGATTGGGGTTAACAGTGGCTCTGGATTTGGTAGCCTTGCTGAAGCTTCTAATAGAGAAGCAAATAATTTTGATGTTATAGGCAATGCTTTGTCTAGCAAGTTATTAAATGTTGGGCAACAAATTGGCAAAAAAACAGGAACAACTGCCGCACAAACTTATAATATGAAACGTGGCACAAGAACTGTAACAGATGCAAACGGCATTGAAACAGAAATTGATATAGTTGAACCTATTACCGCTCCAAAAGGATTAAGAACGGCTAGTCAAATAGAAGCTTTTGATACAATAATGGTTAAGAGATATACAAAAGAAGTTTTTAGCACATTAGAATTAGAAGCAAAAAAAATATATAGCGATGTTAAAAGAAACAATGGTACAGCACAAGACTTTGAATCATTAGCTGTTCCTATGTTTAATGCTATTAATGAGAATGTTCCTACTAATATTCAACAAGCAGTAACAGATTACTCTGACAATCTTTTAATGTCATTTGGTGCAGATATTGATGAAATACATAAAAACAAACAATACGATGCAGACTTAGCAAGCTACGTAGCTGAGTTAACAAACAGTGGAAATATAGAATTAAATAAAATTGCAGACGGAGCATATGATGACCAGTCTCTAAACAATGTTATAGAAGATTATAATTTAGGTATACAGTCTGGTTTTATACAAGAAGCTGACTTAACAGCATTTAAAGCAACAATAAAAAAAGAAAAATATTACCATCATCTAACATCAAGCATTAAACCTACAGTAGAAAATTTACAAACTTTACAAATACTTCTTGAAGAAAGTAGCATTAATACAGCAACATTTGATTTAAAAAATGGGAAACAGGGATCTATAAATAAAGAAGATTTTTACAAATCAGGGATAGATCAAACATTTTTAGATAACAAAAATATAAGAATATCTAAGTTAACTAGCGACATAAATAGTTTAGAGGCGTCTAAAAATATTAAAGATCTTGTTAAGAGTGGTAGTAAAAATGATTTAAGTCAACTTTCTGATTCACAAAAAAAGATAGCATTAAATCATTATCTTGATATTTATCCAAATGCTGATAATGCAACGATAAAGAACTATATGTTGCACAACTTAGAAATGTTACCAGACGATGTTAAGATAAATTTTAACTTAGTAGGAAAAAGTTTTGATGCTTATAACAACCTTTTAAATTCAGGTTTTTCTGAGTATTTAAAAGATACTTACGTTATCAATCAAAATGGCGATGTTACAGAAAATCCTATAATTTACAAATTAGGGCTTAAAGATAGTGCAATAAATGAATATTTATTATTAGAAAGAACAAGAGAGTTTGGTAACATAACTCCAGATGACGCTTGGAAATTAGTTCAAGCAGGTAAAAAAAATCCAAACGCAATAAAAGATATTGGTCTTGATGAACCATGGTTGCGTAATAATATTGCTTCTGAAGTAAACAAATTAGGGGGAAAAATTGGTTTTTTTAATGATGACACAGTAAGTGGTTTTGGATTAAAAAACGAGATCTATGAAATTATTAGTTTACAAATAGCAAACATGGAATTTGGAGATGACCCAGATCATGCAAAAGACCTTATAAGAAATAAAATAAAATTTTATGCACAAAATGGAGGAGGTACTGGGCTATATGGTTCTGACGATTATACAGTTGAGTCGTTTACTTTAAATGCAAATAAGGCAATAGTCCTACACCCTATTACACAATCTTATGGAATAACTAAATATAAAATTGTTGCTGACGATGTACCACGAACTTCAAGTTTAATGACTATTTTGCCTGATAATATTCAAAACCAAAACAGAAAAATTACAGAAGTAACTAATAATGTAGATTATCTAATTCCGATTATTGATACAAAAGTAAAAAATTCTGAAGAATTTACAACTGGAGATTTGTCTATATACAAAGATAGCCAACTAAAAGTTGGGAAAAATATAAAGGTACATACAATTAGTACCGCAGGAGCAAAAAATCCAATTTATCAAATATCTTATGTTACTAACGAAGGGGAAGTAATCCCTTTACATTCCGAAAATGGCAATCTTCTAACGCTTGCACCTAAATCTCCAGATGAAGTTGGAGCTGTAAATGGTATGTCTCCATTTAAAGTGGCGCAATACGAGCAAGACAAAATAAGAAAAGCTTTTGTAGAGTCAGGGTACGACCCGAACTTCAAAGCAAACAATTTAAAGGAAAAAATAAAATTAAAAACTGATGCTGGAATAGCAAATCGACAAGCTTATGAAACAACTATTATGGAAATAGCAAAAAAACATAAAAATAAAGAAGATCTAACATACGCTGAAATGACTATGTATACAAAATATCTTATGAATAACCATTATTTAGAAGGCAATGTAACACGAGGGGAAAAGATTTTAAAATTTCTAGGTATGATAAAAAATTCAACAAAAGGATTTTGGCAAAATTTAGGACCAGAATCTAATGGAGTGTTAAAACTTGATGACGATTTTACAGAGATAGATTTAAAAAGATACCTTGAAAGCGGAGGTATTGCTTTACCTGATTATGCTAAAATAAACGAGGAAGACTAAATGGCTATAGATAATAGATTAAATGATATAATGCCTTCAAATACTTTAGGTGTTCCATTAGACTCAGATCGCACACCTATTGTAAGATCAAGTAGTATACCATATTCTCCTACTTTTTCTTCAGATGTGGCTGATTCTTTTAGGCAAACTCTTCTTGGGCAAGCAATAGCAGGTAACGAAGCTGGAAGAAATTTTAATAATAAAGATTTTGATCCAGCGTTTCTAAATCCTAGTGATGAATTAATTGAAGGCTATGAAGATTTTAGAGAATATTTATCTGGCAGTTATAACGCAGCACATTTTTATTCAAAGAAAGAATTTTTAGATAAAAATATTAAAGCTAGACAAAGGCTTGCTGCTTCTCATAGAATCTTTTTACCACAATTAGTTGCAGAATTAGGCAATCCTATTAACTACATTCCTATCCCTTTGTTTAGAGGCGTAGGTTTATTGCCAAGAGTTTTAAAAGGTGGTTTAGTAGCAGGTGCAACTGTAGGAGCTTTTGAGCCACCTAGAAGACAACTAGACCCTACCTCAACAAATGCAGAAAGTTTTATGTATGTTGGGAGTTCTTTTTTGCTAGGAGGAATTTTTACAGGAGCTTTAGGTGGAGGTGCTACACCTTTAGGTAAAAAAATTTATTCGGGTACTTTTAAAAAAAAAGGAGGACTTAATAAAATACAAGACGATCTTGATAAAGCTCCTAGCATAACTGAAGGTAGAAAAGATTTTGAAGGAAGTTATATATACAGAGGTCAAGATGACGCTGAAGTTAATATAGTTTATATGACAAAAGCTCAAATAAAAAAAAGAAAAAAAACTATTGATATTGAATTTGAAGAAGGGAAACCCCCAACCTTGTACATTAATGAGGCACAAGCTAGAGCAGATTTTCATACTAAAGCTTACAACAAAATAATAGAAGGGGTCGAAGCTTTCCCTGAAAACTCTTTTAAAGATTCTGATGAATATTTAACTTTTCTTATTAAAGAAGCAATTTTAACTAAAATTTTTAAAGTCGGCAGATTAACAGACGAAGTTACTGAAGTAGCAAAAAATGAAGCTGCGGAAGAACTAATAGACCAAACTTTTAACAGTAAACAACAACTTGAGTTAAAAAACAAAATTAGATTACAAGCGTTAGAAGAGTTAAATGCACAAGCTACAGCAGATTACACTTCAGAAAATAATTTTCTTACAAGGCAGTTTGAAAAGTTTACAAATTTAGGTTTTGTAGCAAACTCAGACGTTTCTCCAAAAGTAAAATTAAGTTTATTAAGACTTAGTGGTGACTATGGCGTTCAAAGCAGAGCTGCAAAAGAAGGAATAGCTGTCCCTAACTCAGCTTGGTTGCAAAGTGCAACAATTTGGAATCCTGTGTATTCTAGAAATTACTTGCAAAGAATGAATATTTTTACAAAGTACAGAACTGACGCAACAAAAGAACCAAAAAATGTTTTAGATATTGCTGTGCAAGCAAATGTAATACGAGGCATGGACGCTGTTAGAAAAGGAGTTTCTAAACTTACTGGACAAGAAGTTAAAAATGATAAAATGACATTTGTAGAATTTAAAGAATATATATTTGAAGCTATTACTAATCCTGACCATGTAGAAGTTGACCCTGTTTTACGAGCAGCAATGGACAACGAAATAGAATATTATAGAACTTTTGGAAAAGCTTTAGAAGAAAACGGAATGTTTCAAAGCGTAAAAACTGTAGAAGTGCAACTTAAAAGCTCTCAAGCTAGGTTAAACAGATACAAAGAAATAAAAGCCAAAAGTAAATTTAACCCAAGCCAAAAAATAAGATCTGAAAATGTTATAGCAAAAGAAATGGCTAATGTTAAAGCATTCAAAGATCTTATAAAAAAACTTAAACAAAACGAATCTAAAGATATTATGGCAAATTTAGAGTTTCAAAAGTTTACACAAGATATTAATTACCTACCAAGAATGTATGACCATGATGCGATGATGGCAAACAAAGATGAGTTTATACGAATATCTCAAGACTGGATTAAACAAAACCCTTTTTACAGAGACCAAACAGATGAATACAATTTAAAAATAGCAACTGATATTTATAATAAAATTATGGATCTAGATATATTAGACCCTGAAGGGTTGGCTGGATTTGCTAAAGATATGTCTGGGAAAATTAGCTCTGGAAACAAACCTTTAATGTCAAGAACTTTTAATATTCCAACTGTTCTTATTTCTAAATTTGTAATTAAAGACGTAGAATATTTAGCAAAAACATATCACTCAAGAGTACCTAGAGCTTTAGAAATGAAAAAAATATACGGAGACCATCATTTACAAGGAGAACTGCAAGATATAGAGTTTGATTTAATTATAAATAATCTTAAAACAGACAAAGATAATCTTCTTGTAGACAAAATATTAAATGCTATTGAAGATGAAAAAGACAAAATGTTAGGAGCGTTATCATTTCAAGACCCTTCTAGTATAAACAAAAGAACTGCTAATTTTTTAGTAAACGCCGCTTCCTTAGCTTTTATGGGTAAGGTTTTATTTTCTGCTGTTGTTGATGCCGCAAGACCTATTATGGTTCATGGATTTAGTAGAACTTACAAAGATGGATTAAAACAATGGGCAACAAATATAGAAGGATATGGTAAAGCAGCTAAAAATGTAAAAAATTCTATGGGAGTAGCTTCTGAAGTAGTACAAGGCGGAGCAATGAAAAGAGTAATAAGCGATGATGGAGTATTAGGAGGTGCGTCTGGTTGGTTAGGAAATAAAGCTGATAAAATTATAAACGCTTTTAATAATGTGCAAGGTATGTGGTATATGGCTAATGGTCTTACTCCTTGGACACAAATGATGAAAGAATTTACAGGAGTTCTTTCTGTTCATAGATTGTTAGAAGATTGTTTAAAGGTTTCAAAAGGCACTATAACCGAAAAGGATATGTTAAGATTACTTAGCTATGGCATAGATGAAAAAACAGCACGCTTAATTGCAAGTATGCCACACGAAAACTATAGAGGTTTGCTTACAGCAAACGTACTTGAATGGGGATCTATTCGTGGTGGCGATACAGCAAGAAGACAATTTAGAAACGCTATATTCGCAGATGTAGAAAGAACAATTATTACACCAAGCGTAGCAGATAAACCTAATTTAATGAGTGGTGTAATAAGATTTAGCGATGAAGATACGGCTAAACTTTTAGATAATAAATTTGGTAAATTTATGGGTTTCCAAAGAACAGCAAGAGGAGGCAAGATTAGCAATGCGTTTGTAGCTTTACCTTTTCAATTTATGTCTTGGGGAGTTGCTGCACAAAGGAAACTTGTCCAAAGTGGCATGACAGGAAGAGAACAAAATTTAATGGGGGGCTTGCTTGCTATGCTTTCATTAGGTTTTGTTAGTGACTATATGAAAAATCCAGAATATTTTAAACGTAAATCTTTTGAAGAAAAATTAATGAGGGCAGTTGAAATATCAGGAATTTTAGCTATGACTGGAGAATTTGAAAAAGTGATTTCTACTTTTTCAAATACAGTGCTAAAGAAAAATATATCATTAAGAGGTGCTGTTGGTTTAGACGCAAGATATCAAGATGACTTGTATGATTTCGTTGGTCTTGCTGGAGCTGGACCAAGTCTGTTCATGGACGCAGCGGTAGACTTTGCTAACGCAAGTACTGCAAAAGAAGCATCAAAAGAACTAAGAGGGGTAGTACCTGCACAAGGTTTATTTTATATGAATTGGTTATTTGATTTATTAGAATCAGGCACAAGCAAAGTTTTGAGTCCTTTTTATAATTCCGATATTGTCAACCAAACAAATTAAGAGTATATATAGTTAAACAAAGGAAAAGAATATGGCTATAACAAATGCGTTAAATTTACCAAGAAATTCTTATACTGCTACTAGTAGTCAAACTGCTTTTGCTGTAGGTTTTGAATTTTATCAGGTATCTGACATAAAGGTTTATAAAAATGGAAGCTTGATGACGTACAATGCTGCACCATCTACTAACGCAACCTATAGCATTACTGGTACAGCAAGTTCTTCTGATAGTGCGTATGAATTTGGTGGCGGAGGATCTATTACTTTTGGTTCAGGGCTAACTTCTGGAGATATTGTTGTTATAGTAAGAGATATTGCTGTTGAAAGAACAGTAGACTTTAACCCATCAAGTGCTTTTGATATTACCACATTAAATACACAGTTAGATACTATCATTGGAATGATAGCAGACAGAGAGAAACAAGGTGACAGGTCTGTAAAATTATTAGATGCAGATACTATATCAGCTACAGTTACTTTACCATTAAAAGCAACAAGAGCTTCTAAAATTTTATCTTTTGATGCAGATGGTAACACAGAAACAACGCTATCAACATCTAGCTTGTCTACGTTAACTAGTCTTTCTACAGAATTAACTGCTCTTGCTAATGTTTCTACAGAAATAGGTAGACTAGGAACTACTGCCGCAGTTGCAGATATGGCAATATTAGGTACGTCTGCAATAGTTGCAGACATGGCAATATTAGGTACTGATGCTGTAGTTGCAGACATGGCTATATTAGCTACTAGTGCAATAGTTACAGATATGTCAATTTTAGGTACTGCTGATGTTGTAGCCGATATGAATGTGCTTGCTACTGCTGATGTAGTATCAGATATGAATACACTAGGAACTGCTGATGTAGTATCAGATATGAATACACTAGCCTCTAGTACAGTGGTAACTAACATAGCAACTGTTGCTGCTAATGTTGCAGGAGTTAATAGTTTTGCTGAACGCTATAGAGTGACAGGAGGCGACCCTGGTTCTGATAACGATGCAGGAGATTTAAACTACAACACAAGTTCTAATGCCTTAAAATATTGGGACGGCTCTTCGTGGAACACTATTGCTTCATCATATTCAATCGACACAGCTACAGATACTAACCTAACTTCACCAGCAGATGGTGCTATGTTGTTATATGACACTGGTACAAGCAAGTGGATAGATAATGTAATGTCTGGTGATGCGACAATGGCAGACACTGGTGCTATTACTATTGGTAATGATAAAATAGATAGCCAACATTATGTTGCGGCTAGTATAGACAATGAACATTTAGCAGATAATGCAGTAGGTACAGATGAAATTGCTGATGATGCTGTAACCTATGCCAAGATGCAAAACGTATCAGCAAGCGATAGAATACTAGGTAGAGATTCTGCTAGTGCAGGAGTAATAGAAGAAATTACACCAGCTAACCTAAGAACTATGATTAATGTAGCTGATGGAAGTAATGCTTATGTTCACCCGAATCACACTGGAGAAGTAACTAGTACAGCAGATGGTGCTACAGTAATAGCAGACAATGTAGTAGACGAGAGTAATCTTAAAGTATCTAATTCCCCAGTTAATGGATATATGCTTACAGCACAATCTGGTAACACTGGTGGATTAACGTGGGCAGAAGCAGGTGGTGGAGCTACAACATTAATATCTACAGTAACAACTTCATCTAATGGTGGAACTATTGAAATAGCCACATCAGGGTACAATTCATATATTTTAGATATAGGAAATTGGAGGCATACTGGTGGTGGAACTGAGAAACTACATTGTACACTAAAAAGAAGTGGTGAAAGTTCTTATGATACTAGCTATGGTTACGGAGTGATAAACTTACAGACGGCTGCAGTGCTAATCGACACGACTGGAGCATCGAACATAGTTTTAAATGGAGGTATCCGAAAAGGCGATTCTGGAAGTACGAGGCTATTTTTAAACAACTTTGGAACAGATGCACTTATATCAAGTGTGTTTGGACAGACTGTTCAAAGTACAAATGGTCATGCGTCATCTTTTACAGATACTGTCCAAGTATTTTCGGCAGGTGGAGCGATTGATGATGCTGATTCTGGTGACGTAATTACACATATATTACTTGGTCTAACAGGTGATGAATTTCCTGCAGGTATTGTTTACAGGCTTTACGGAATAACATGAGAAAGGACATAAGATGACAAAAACAATCGTTGACGGAATTGCCAGAGATATGACTTCTGAAGAACAAGCAGTCTTTGATTCCTATCAATTAACAGATGCAGAGTTTGCAGCAAAAGAATTAGACTTACTAAGAGTTGAAAGAAATAGATTACTTGCAGAAACAGATTATGTTGTTGCAATGCACACTGAATTAGGCACGTCCATACCATCTAATATGGCAACATATAGACAGGCATTAAGAGATATTACTGACAGTGGTGCTACTAGTTTACAAGACGTGACTTTCCCAACCAAACCACAATAATATAAGGACCCCAATGAAGAACAACGATATGATTAACGTAACAGAACACCACGAGAATATAGGAACAGCATGGAACTGGGACTTAATGAATTGGTCGCCTGTACAATACTACTGGCTAAATCGTGTCTACAGAAAAAAATAATACAGAGGCTTGTTTGATTTTAATACAAGCTAAGTTAGACCATATACACAAAGACGTGGAACAGAATAGCACAGACATAAGTTCTCTTAAAGAACAAGTTGCTATGGGTAAGGGTGGGATAAAAGCTGTATTCGTTTTTGGTGGACTTGTTGCCATAATATTAACTAGCTTTAGATTATTTAAGGAGATGTTTTAATGTTACTTGGATTATTACCGTCACTGTTTAAGACAGGTGCAGCAGTCTATGGCAATCATCAGGCTAGTAAAGTAGCTATGTCACAGGCTAAACTCTTACACTCACAGAAGATGGCTAGTGGTGAGATTGATTATCAAGGTATGGTAATGAACAATCAGAACCAAGGGTGGAAAGACGAGTTTGTTTTAGTACTTGTGTCATCTCCTATTATGGTATTGATATATTCTATCTTTACAGATGACCCAGAAATAAGAGCAAAGCTAGATATGTTTTTTGAATATTTTTCAAGCATGCC
>TARA_R110002074_G_scaffold398062_2_pt1 | contig 16681 bp, 5 predicted proteins | sample TARA_R110002074 | Tara Oceans TARA_R110002074 (sample SAMEA4397215) | marine metagenome | biome: Polar Biome; feature: [MIX] marine epipelagic wind mixed layer (ENVO:01000061); material: water (ENVO:00002006), including particulate matter (ENVO:01000060) such as... | depth 10-100 m
ATACCGCTACTCCACCTACTTTTAACACCGATCAAACACAATATACTTTTACCTTATCATTTGACGCTCTTGCAACTCCTCCAACTTTACCCGCTGTTGGAACTTATTTAAGAGGAGAGTATGTAGATTATGTTAAAGTTATAGCGCCACAAGTTGGTGCTCCAGTAAGTGGAACAACCTATACAGTCACTTGTGACGGAGCTATAAACAAATCAATATATAGCGCTGCAATAGGAAGCTCAACTACTGTTGCAGATTTAAAATATGCATATACATTAAATGAAACAGGATGGTATTCTTATAAAGTTGTTGTAAAACAAAATGAACAAGACTATTATAATGTATACCTTCCAGGTATATTAAAGGGTTATCCTGAAGTAACAACAGGCGCTACCCCTGCTCCAATACCTTTTCCTGCAGACCCACTTGGTACTACGTCAAACATAGTTTTAATAAATGACAATATAAACAAAGTACCTAGAGATTTAGCCGAAGTTGGACCTGATCAAAAACAATTTAGAAGCTCTGTTCAATTATTTCCTAGAGTAGAAAACACTTTAGTTGTTAGCACTCCTGCTACAACTAATGATCCTAAAAATAATAAACAATCTTTTCCTGGCACAAGCACAGACACAGCAATTAGTATAGCTACAACAAATGACTCTAACATGGACTTTTTAAACTTAAGTTCTGATGGTCAAGCTAATATATATCAGATAGATAGTAAACCATTAATCGCTAGATTAGCAACTACAACAGCTATAGGTGTTACATCAACAACTGATGCGAATACTAATATGGTTCCATTTTTAGCTATTTATGAAACAGAACCTGTTGATTCTTTATTAGATATATTTTGGGAAACAGCAAGTGAAGGATTAATTGCTGATTTAAATTCAGACATAGACACTGGATTTGAAGGTGCTGTAAGTTTTTCAGAGTCCGCGTATGTCCAACTAGAAAGCATGGTTAACAATGATTATGTTACGGAGTATTTTTGGCCTGCATCTGCTGAAGGAGTAAGTTTTAAAACAAACACTAGTTATTCTTATATAAACGCACTGCCTACATTAGGTACTATAGGCGAAATAAGTCAAAGTGATTCTGCAGGAAATGTAGCGTGGGAAATTAATGCTACAGATAACACTATAAATAGCCCAACAACTAAGTTTGTATTAGAGCAAAACAATCAAGTTGGTGATTCTAATAGATATGGATATAGACTTAAATTAAAATTATTATCTCTTGATGATGCTTTTGTTTATCAAATTGGATCTAATCAAGGAGATCAATATACATTTACTTTTCCAGGACTAAAAACAATACTTAACGGAGTTACAACAGATTCACCTAATTTATCGAAAACAGGGCAATTAACCAATGTGATTCCTGATTTTTCAGTTACAGACATTGTTGCTGATGTAACTCAAGGAGCAGATGAAGCTAATCCTTTTGTTACATATGTTGGTATAAATGGTTCTAGTAATACAATAAAAACACAAGATTTATATTGGTCAATAACTAGTGTAACTCCAAGTGCAAACTTTAGTATAGGTAGTCAAAGCGGATCTTTATATCAAACTAATGGCTCAAGCAGTGTAGGTTATGGAACATACACTGTTAAAGTTAAACTAAAAGATGCTACTAACCAAAGTAATCAATCAGATACTCCAGGGTTTTTATTTATAGAAAGAGATCAAATAATAACTATTGGGCCTCAAAAAGTCAATGATTCAGTAAAATCTTCATGTATTGAAACGGCAGTAGGACCTGTTAGTTTTCCTTCTACCTCTACTAGTGGAGCAAAAACATTTACAGCGCCTAATACTAGTGACAATAGTTATTATAATAGAGCTGCAGGCGGTACGGCAGTAAGTGGAATATGGTATTTAGGTGGAACCGGTTCAGATTATACAGGTTATTTAACTGGTACTGGTGATAACTGGGAAGGTATAACAATAGTAGGTGCTAAAGCAACAGAAAACGGAGGTAACGCCGGAGCAGGAGCATATTTAGCTGGTAATCCATGGAGACTAGGTGCGGCCTTAACTCAAGGCACAGTGGCATTATCTTGCAATTTAGCTCAAAATAACGCTGTCCCTGTCTCAGTGCCATTCCCTAATGGGTATATGCCACTACTTCAAGGCACGGCTCAGTTTAGAGTTTATCATAGAACTTCTGTCACCGATACATGGGCTCAAGTAAAAGATATAAATAATAATCTTCAAGCATACGTTCCTTCTGATAGAGGTGATGGAAGTTCATCTCTACCTTATATTATTGAAACTGGTAATTTAAACATAAACAATCAATCTTTTACATCTTATGCTCAAATAATATTTGCATTTGATCAACCAGGGGAATATGCTATATTATTTGATGAAGGGTCTACAATAACTGGTACTCAAAGTAATAATAGATTAATAGCGTGGTGTAACTCTAATGATTTACATTATTCTACTTGTGTTATAGAAAACGGTAATAATGTAAGAGATGATTCTAATTTTACATCAACCGCTGCTTTAGGTGAAGCTTATCCATTTGAATTTGGATTTGGAACTTTAGCAGCAGCTACGTCTTCTTTTAATTGTAATTTTGGTACAAATACTGTATACTCACCAATTCCTTATGGAGAATATGTAACACAGTTTTTTACCAATACAATTTTTACATCACCTCTCCAGCGGACTGGAAGTGATAATTTAGATATTACTAAGTATTATGGTTTTAAAGCTGCAGGTTTAACACCTTATCAAGATGTTTCAACTTCTTCTTTGTATACATATAGTGCTAGATTTACAACTGCAGATGGTAAAAAGTTTCCAACAACTCCACCGACTCCAGACACAGGAGCATATGCTGGATATTGTAGAACACAAAATCCACCTGGCCCAAGTGCTATACCAACTATTAGATATTTTCCTTACGGGCTTGATGTTTAGTAATAAATTATAAAAATAAGTGATAATAAAAGTATGTCGGCAACATTAGAACTAAAGTATTTCAACTCGTTTTGGCTAAAAAAAATGAAGAGTATAGTAGACGCGCCAACTAGGCCCACACCACCTTATGCTAATATTCCAGCTGCGTTCCCTGTTAATGCTACGCAAGATTGGTATATTGAAGAAGCTAGAATTAGAGGAGGGTATAATAATACTATAGTTGATTTAGGTGTTAAAGCGTACTTAGGTAAAGAAGATGCAGTTCAAGAAACTAGAACCGCTTCGTTAATATATTCAGGTTTATTTAATTCACGAACTGGAGTTAATAATACAAATCAATTTTCAGTTGGTAAAGATATAACAAAATCAGCTAATCCGGCTAATGGATCTATACAAAGACTTTATGCTGAAGATACTAATTTAATTATATTTCAACAAGACAAAATTAGTAGAGCTTTAATAGATAAAGACGCTATATACTCGGCTGAAGGAAACGCTACATTAACTTCATCACCTGCAGTTATTGGTCAGATAGTTGCTTATGCGGGTAAATATGGTATATCTAATAATCCAGAAAGCTTTGCTGTTTACGGTTACAGAAAATATTTTACAGATGTCAAGCGTAATGCTGTTATGAGATTATCTAAAGATGGTATGACAGAAATATCGTCGTATGGTATGCATGATTTTTTTAGAGATGAACTATCTAACGTATCTAATACAAGAATGATTGGTGGTTGGGATATGCATACAAAAAATTATATACTTTCTATTCAACAAACAAGTCCTTTAGCTGACGAAACCACATCTCCATCTTACAAAACAGTTGTGTTTGATGAAAACGTATTAGGATGGTCTTCATTTTTAACTTTTAGACCAAACTACATGTTTAGTATTGGTGCTAATTTTTATAGTATAAAAGATGGATTATCTACAGATAATGCTCCAGATGTTGTATATAGACATTATACTAATGTAAATAATGCAAGTAATCTTTTTTGTAATTTTTATGGTGTTACGAGTGATTCTAGTATTGATCTAGTTTTAAACTCTAATCCATCTATTGTAAAAACATTTAAAACTTTAAACTACGAAGGTTCTAACGGGTGGCAATTACAAACCATGAAAGGATTAGAGTTTACATTACAAGATGGTGTTACAACTGTAAATGATTCAGCTTATCCTATTTTACCTTATACTATGCCAACCACTATAGGGCAATTGGAAACTGATTTGTTTTCAAATGAATTTAAAAGAAAAGAAAATAAATATTTTGCAAATTTAGTGAACAATTCAGTCGCAACGCAAGGAGAAGTTTTATTTGGAGAATCTATGACAGGTATTAAAGGTTTCTTTTCGACAGTTCAGATGATAATTCCATCTAATACTATAATATTGAATCCAGGAATTAAATACAATTTGTTTGCCGTATCTTCTGAAATATCTCAATCATCATATTAAATTAAATTAAATGACAGAACTAAGTGTTGCAGTTAAAGAGCAAAGAAAAGTCATAAGTGATTTTGAAAAGCAACTGTTATCTATTGTAGACAATAAAGAAATATTTGCTGGAGATAATGAGTTATGTCCTTTAAAACATACCTTTGCACACGGTGTTTATGTTAGGGAAATGAAAGTAAAGAAAGAAATGGTTATTGTGGGTAAAATACATCAACATGATCATATTTCGTTTTTATTAAGTGGCAAGCTATTAGTTGCTACAGAAAACGGTGTAAAAGAATTTGAAGGTCCATGTTACTTTAAAGCAACTGCTGGTACAAAAAGAGTTGGTTACGTTGTTGAGGATGCTATTTGGATAAATATCCATCCTAATCCTACAGACACAGAGGATTTAAAAATATTAGAAGAAAAAATTATAGCTAAAAATTATTTAGAATATGAAAAAAACAAACAACTTAAATAGAATCTTATGGCTTGGGTAGCGGTGGGAGGCGCCTTAGTAAGCGCTGTTGGTGGAGCAGTTTCAGCTAACCAAGGTAAGAGAGCGGCAGCAAGAGCGAGAGATGCTCAGCGAGCAGCTAGATTAAAAATGGATGCAATATTAAGAAGGCGAACACCTGTTACAAATCCTTATGCTAATTCAAAAAATTTATCTAATCTAGCTCAGGATTTAACTTCTCAATTAAATAATCCTTTTGCAAATTTAGGTGTTGCAACTCAAGCTGCTGAAATACAAATGGAACAAGCTGACATGGCGTTAGCAAATACACTTGATACATTAAGAGCCACAGGTGCTAGCGCCGGTGGAGCAACTGCATTAGCTCAAGCTGCACTAAAAAGTAAAAAAGGTGTTTCAGCAAATATAGAACAACAAGAAGCTGCTAATGAAAAAGCTAGAGCTCAAGGAGAACAACAGCTTAATCAGTTAAAAATGGCTGAACAACAAAGGCAACAAAGTATTGCATTATCAGAAGGACAAAGAATGCAACAAAACGATGCGGCTGGGCGACAATTTATGTTCCAAGCTAATGAGCAAAGAATTAACATGGATCTTAACAGAGCTGCTGGTCAAGAGACTCAGGCTTCTCAAAATCTTATTGATGCTAATACTGCAACCGCTGCTAGCTGGGGAGCTGTACTTGGTGCGGTGGGCAATATAGCTGTAGCTAAAATAGGTACTACGGGAAAGCTTAACACCGGGAGCGGTGCTAATACTTATGTACCAGGGCAGTTTAATAAAAATATAGAAATAGCAGATACATATATAAAAAGAGAATAATTATGGGAGCATATGATAATATAACAATATTACGAGACACATCTTTACTTGAGGGCGCTAAAAGTGTAGAAAAGTTTGGTAAATTTGTAGCTGGAAGCATAGTATCTAGTCAAAAAGCTAGAGAAGCTAGAGCTGCTTCAACTGAAAAAAACAGGATAAGAGTCCAAGGTGCTCAAGGTAAGATTGCAGGTATTCAGTGGAAAAATGCAACAGACAACCAAGGAAAATGGAAAGGTCCTAAGCAAGGAGAATTATGGGATAAATACGTGGCTAATGTTAAGTTTTTATTAGAAGGTGATGGTGGTCAAAACATAGGGTCAATTAAAGCTGCTACAGAAATAGAAACAAATTCTAAATTAACTGATGAACAAAGGTCGCAATATAGAGCTATTATGAATAAGGCTAATATTTATCAAACAAACGCGATACAGAATAATAGTTATGCTCTTTCAGATATGATTGATTTTGATGGGGTTGGTCAAAAAGGTATGTTAAATACTCATTACTGGGCCGGCGATACAGATATTGAAAAAGATACAAATATGCTTACGGCTTTTGGGTTAAAGAATCTACCTATGAAAGGTTCTTCATATATAAAAGATCAAAAAATTGGTGACAATGGAGAGTCTTTGTTGTTTGTAGAGACAACTATAGAAAAAGATTCAGAAGCTTGGAAATCATTAAGCGATGAAACAAAAGCAAAATTAGAAGAAAATTTAGTTAAAAATGTTGCAACTGGAAAAATGGAAGGTAAACTTACTTTTGAGAAAGATTTTGCAAGTCTTATAAGTACGGATGGAGAAAATATAACTGGAGGATTAATAAGGCGAATTGGAACAACAATCGATGTAGCTAAAATTAATGAGGAATCTGAAATAGTAAGTGATGGAGACATAGAGTCAACATATGTTATGGGTGGTGAAAACGCTCAGGTTTTTATTACAGAAGGAGTGGGGGATAGTGGTAAGTCACAAACAACAGGTTATAAAATAGTTAGTGAAGCAGCTATTAATGCAAACGATACTTTTACTGCAGAGGTTGATTCTAGAGCTGAAGTTATGATTGATAATCCATTGCAAAATCCTAGTGCTTTAGGTGATTTACAAGCTCAAATGCAAAACACATTAAAAATGGGTACAAATGACTGGAACCTTAAGGTGCCTGGTACAGGGACTAAGGATGTGAATGGTGAAGTACTAATACCTTTAAGAATTATTAATAATTTTAATGAATTTAACGATCTTAAAGTTCCTGAAAAAGAAGCAATATTAGTAGATGAATTAAAAGAACAATATTACGAAGAAACCTTTGCAAAATTAAAAAAAAGTAAATATAATGAATTACCATACGACATGCAGCAATTCATTGTAAACAATGAGGGAGCTCCTCCAGAGGACTTAGATAAAATTTATTATTTTAAAGAACAAAAAACTATACAGAGTACTAATGAAGACAAGGATCTTTACCTAGAAGAAATTGCTACTAGCCTTATGGACATAGAGCTTTCATCTTCAAGAGATGGAGAATTACTTGAAGCAGGAGGAGATCAAAAAGGGGCTTCAGAAGGAGGCTGGAACCAGTCTAATGCTGATAAGCATGTAAACTACATTCGACAAAAACTTAAACTACAAGCCGCTACTGGTGATGATGCAAGAGAAAAAGTGAGAGCTATGTGGGAAAGAAAAAATAAAGAAGCTGTAAAAAGAGGTGAAGAACCAGTAGATGTTAATGAAAAAGTTAACGCAGTGAAAAGAAGATCTTTATGGGTATTAAATCCAGTTAAAAATGATTGGGAAGAACAAGGGAAAGGAGTTTACGATCCTTTTGACAATTCTTCTTTAAGAAACATTGTTACAAAATACAAGTTTAAAACGGCTACAAGAAAAAAAGAATTTGAAAACTTTAGCATAAAACAAGATAGAGCAAAAGCACTGGCAAACGCAAAAACAAACTAATAAAATTAAATCATGGCTATATATAAGTACAAAGATTTTACTTATTCTCAAGAAGAAATAGACGACAAAATAAATAGTTCAGACATTTCTTTAGAAGATTTTTTAGTGAAAAATGATATACAAAAAATTGAAGAAGAGAAGGAGGTTGTAGAAGCAAGTTCTCCTGTAGTTGAAGAGGATTTTCAAACAGACACTGCAATAGGTGCGGATGTGGTGTCAACAGATGTTCCAGCACTAGACACGAATACGGAATTAGACTCGGTAGATATTTCTTTGGAATTACCAGAAACAAGCGTTGATCCAAATAATATAATGTCTAAAAAAAGATTTGATGAATTAATTTTAGAAGGAGACGATGCCGAAGAAGATTTAACCAGTAATTTAAACCAATTACTAAAAAGTCAAGGTACAGGTATTAAAATAGAAGAAGCTGCTGGAGGAAGAGATCAGATTATATTAACAAATATTGAAACAGGTGAAAAGTCTGAACCAATAACACTTCCAAGTGGATACAATAAAGACAAATTTGACAAAAACGAAAGGATTAAAAGCGAAATAGACGAAAATGCATACGAAACAATTATGCAGTTTATAAATAATCAACCTAAAACAGATCCTTACGTGGGTTCTGTGTACAGATCTACTGGTATGCAACCAGAAAATTACTTTAAAATAGATAGAAGCTCTAGGATGATGTCAGATGTAATATTGAACTCATCTCAAATGAATAATATCGCTAATATAGCTGGTGAAAATTACCTAAAAGCTTTTAAAAATCCTTCTATAGCAGGATTGCAATTAGGGAAAAACGCAGATAGAGCAGCTAGTAGAAATTATACAAAAGAACAAAGACATAAAATACAAGATTGGGCATACGAACAAACTAAAATTACTTCTGGAATAGATTTTACTAAACAAGATTTTATGGAATTGTATGGTGATGGTGAAAATCTTTTACAAAGAGCAAGATTCCAACAAGATAATTCAAACAATTTAGATAATCTTAAGCAATATGATAAAAAAACTATGGCTGCTTTTATTGCTAACAACACAAGAATTCGCTTAAAAAAAGAATCAAAAGCAATAAATATTTTAGCTGAAAATAAAAGTTCAATATATGAATCTGAAGATAAAATTAAAATTTTAAATCAAAGAATTTTAGAAGGACCAAGTGATGATGTTAAGGATGAACAAATTTGGTTAAACAGTATTAATGATGAAATTAGTTTAGAAGAAGAGAATATTAAAACTTCAACAAGCAATATAGAAGCTGCGGCTGTAGAAGAAGCTACTGATTATGCTAAGTCGCAACAAAGAACAATAATGTCTGCAGGTAATATTCCTCAAACTATAGGCTACAACGAAGCATATGCTCAAAAATACAAAGAGTTAACTGATCCAAATTATCTAAACGGAGAAAGTCCTGAAACAAGAAGAGTAAAAAGACTACAAGACGAATCTAGCTATTTTAATGCTGGGTTTGATAGTGTTTCAGAAAGTGGCTTATTTCAATATATACTTGCTTTACAAGCAACAAATCCTGGTATGACTGATCGTGAGGCTGCTCAAGTTTTTCAAAAGACTAAATATAGAGAAAAAGCAGATGTTATTAACGATGCAAGAAATTCTATGATAAAGTTTTCTATCGTAAAGCCTTCAGGAGGTAATACGTCGGAGACTAAAAAATATCTTAAAAGAATTAATCTTTTATCAAAGTCAAACGCAACAGAAAAAGATGGTGTGTATGAAATATCTGTATTTGATGCTAAACAGCAAATTGGTTTAAACTTTAGTGATTTATCTTATGACACTTTAGGTACAAGAAGATTTGAAATTAGTAAAGAAGATGAAAATGCTATGCTAGCTTTTGAACATGATAGTGATGTTATTAATGGTGAGTTAGCGGCTTTGTTTGAAACTATTGATTTAAATAAAAATGTTAAAAATATTAAAAAAGATAGTTTAGCTAGAGTATTTTTCCAAAGCGCAAAAATAGCAACAGGAGATTTTTTAGGAGTAGAGACTGATTATATAGGTAATAAACAAAAATTAGCTACTATAAACAGAAACAACGAAGATTATAATGTTCAATATGCTCAGTCAATATCTCGTGGAGAAATGCCTGCTGCTACTTTTACTTCAGAACAAGTAAATAGCCTTAAAACTACTTTTGGTGAAGATTTTGCAGAAATGGCCGGAGGATTTACACCTTTATTTGCTCAAATAATGGCATTATCTGCAGCAACAGGTGGTGTTATGAATCTTGTTGGGGCAGCCAAGTGGATAAAAGGTGCTTTAGATTCAGGAAGTACTTTTCAAAAGTTAAGCGCTTATATGGCTACAGGTGCTATAGAAGAAATGAAAATGCAGTTTTTAGACTTTCCAACTGGTACTGGTTTTGTTTTTGGAACAAGTGGAACTTTAGTAAGAAATGTTACTTTAGGTAGCATAACAGGTAGACCTGGTTTAAATGTGTTAAATCCATTTTTTGAAAAATTTGCTAAGCCTGCTGTATCAGGGGTTGCAGCAAGTGAGGTTGCAACTGTTTTAGAAAAAGTAGGAGAAGATTTAATGGGTGATGCAGAGTTTAAACAACAGTTTGATAGACTATATGGAGACTATTCAGAAGTGCAGAAAAGATTATTATTAAACGGATTATTATTTGCATCTACAGGTGCAGTCCATTTAAAATCAACGGATTTTATGGGGACTAATTCTAAAGTAAAACTAAAGAATGATCTTTTAATGAAAGCAAACGATATATTAATTGATTATAAAAACATTCCTGATGGGAAAAGACAATTAAAAATTAAAGACATAAGCGAACTAACAACAAGTGAGCTTAATAAGTACACTGCATTAAGGCAAAGCGCTTCTAATTTAGAAGCTTTAATAGCACAAACTAAAGTTGAGCCTAAGTTTGATCTTGATAGCCCTACAATAAACCAAGATATTCAAAACGCTAGAACAAACTCTATAGTTGAATCTATTAAAGCGTCTGGAGTTCCAAAAGAAATATTGAATTCTGTTGAAACAAAAGTTTTGGATAGTAAATCAGGAAGATTAATTGATGAATTTGGTAAAGAAGTTCCAGCTAGAATTGTTGAAGGAAAAAATGGTAAATGGGAAATTCTTCTTAACAAAGAATTAATAAAAAAACAAACAGAAAATGGTACAATAAGTGGTGTAAACGAATTATTAAATCATGAATTTGCTCATTTAATAACAGAAACTCATTTTAAAAACATTCCAAACGCTAAAGCAAAATTTACTCAAAATACTTTAAAATCTTTAAGAGGACTTAATATTAATGATTTAGGTTTTGATCCAGTTTTATTAGAAAAATGGATAGGGAAGAAATACATTGGTAAAGATGGAAAAGTAAATCCTGAATTAGAAGGCAAAGAAGGTTTAGCTTTTGCCGTGCAATTTTTATCACGACCTGAAGCTTATTATGCTTTAAAATCGCCTACAATGGTGAAAGAAATAATTAACGAAATACAAGCTATATTTAAGGTGAATGAATATTCAGGAAGTCCACCTAAAAAAGCTAAAGAACTAGCTAGTTTCATGACAAGCGTATTAAGAGGTAGTTATAAAAATCCAGATGCAATGGTTAAAGCTCTTGGTGTGGATGTTAATAAGCTAGGTGAAGAAGATATAAATTTTGTTAGAAACGGAAAAGATGTTGGTTTAGTTGTTCAAAAAGATTCTAAATCTTTAGCTGCTTATGAAAAATTTGTTAGCGATAAAAATTTAAATATTTCTAATAAAAATACAGATATAGAGAATAGAATATTACAAATAACAAATAACAAACCTAACGAAAGGCTAAAAGATTTATCAGAAAAAGATCAAATTATATTTAAAAAAGAACTTGAAGAAAATAACAAAGGTGCTCTTGGTGTACAGATTAGAACAGCAATAGCAAATGCTAGAAGCATTAATTTAGAATCTGCTAAAAAAGTTTCTGAAGCAGACTTAGAAGCTGGGTTTAACAAAGAATTTGCAGACTTGTTAAATAATTATAAGCCTTTAGTTAAAGGTAAAGACGGAGTTGTTAAAAGAATTCCTTTTGGAGCTTATATGAGTGGTAACCTTTTCAAACGTTATGGAGATATTTTAGAAGCTAATAAGCCGGATTCTAATGTAAGAATTACAGAAGAAAACATGACTATAATAGATAGACAAGCTATCGAAAATAGTATGGACACAGTTGTTGAAACAGGTATTGATTCTCAAGTAGTGGTTGGAGGAAGGTTAGTAGATAGACCTAGTAATGTTGTAGAGAAAATAAATGTTTTAGACGGTACTAAAAACAATCCTACTGTAGAGAGAAAAGGTAAGCCTGAAAACGAAATTAGACCTGGTGTTTTTATAAAACCAGAATTCAAAGAAGTATACGATCAACAAGTAATGGAATATCTAGGTTTAGTATTAAACCCAAAAAATCCAACAACATACAAACAAATAACAGATCTTTCTAAACCATTTCTTGGTAGATTTGCAGGTAAAATGATGGGTGTTGATGGTGTCAAGGCTAGTACTCCAAACAGAAATCTAAGTCAAGCAGAAGCTAATAAAATCCAAAGATTTTTTTCAAATCCTGCTAATTTAAAATATACAATAAAAATACTACAAGAAGCTAATGTTCCTTTAAAAGGTGTTAATGGTGAGACAATTTTTAACCCTGGAGCTCCTACTGGAATACCTAACAATGTTAGAGATTTATTTTATGAAAAAGGAAAAAGAGTAGGTAACAACTACCAATATCGAATGAAAAAAAATATAGCTTTAAAAGATATATACGAAGCTATTGGTATAGAGTTTAATATTAAAAGCAAAAGTTTTACAACTCGTGTTCCAGACTCACAAACTTTAAAAGGCCTTTTTAGAATGTTAGCAATGGCACAAGGAAATAAATTTGCTAGAATGGGTGCTGAAAAAATAGGATTAAACAATACTATTATAGATTCAATGGGTGAAGGGCGTTCAAAATTTATGGATGCTAAAAGTATAGAAAGCCTTAAAGGTGTTAAAAGAGTTTTAAAAGAAGAAAATTTAAAAAACGGTATAAAAGTTACTGATATTGTTGACGCAATAAATGATTCTGATTTAAAATCTCAAGATAAAGATTATTTAATTGATCAAGTACCTGAAGTTTTTATGAAACTTGCTGAAAAAAAAGCAGCAAAAGAATTGTTTGCTGATAAAGAAGCTTTAATATTAGAAAATTCTGATTTTACTAAAGAAGAATTTGAAGCAATGAAAAAAGTTGCCGCGGAAAGTAATGCTTTAATTGCTAAAAAACTAGGCTTAAATCCTAAAAACACATCTTATAGTGAGCTAAATAAAAGTCCTTTAAAACAAAAACTTTTTCAAAATTACATGAAAAAAGTTTTAAAAAAGATGGGTAAACTTCAAGGCTTAGATAAAGCTCAGGTCAACGCTATTATAAGAACAATGGGTATTGGAAGCAAAAGCAATATGGAGCTTACAATGGTAAACGGTAAATTAAAATATACTAACTTTAAAAAAGGATCAGAAAAAACAGGTGGTGGAAATGAGGTTTTTATTAATGATTATGTAGGTCCGGGAGCTTTTAAATCAGGAAGAAAATTAACTAAAAAAGAAATTGCTAAAAGACAAGCTCTTTTTATACCTGCTTGGGGTGAGTTTAAACAAAAAATTACTAAAAAACAAATTGAATTAAAGAAAAAGTACGGAGACAATATATTGAAAAGAAGTGAAGAATTAAACGCTTATTCTTATGGGCTACTAACTAAAAAAGGATTTAAAAAGGGAGTGGATGGTAAGTTTTTACTTAAAAATGGAGAAAAAGTTCCTTTTACATATGCTGAAACTGCCGCCGCAAATCAAGCTGTGGCAAAAGACTTTATAATGAGTATGTACGATGTTTATGCTGCGGCTAAACCAGGTAAAGCTAAAACTATGGCAAAAGAGATGATGTTATTAAGTTTTGGTCAACAAACAAATATAGCCACAGGTTTAATAAAGTCTTTATATAAAGTGGAAAGCATAGCTCTTGAAGGCAGTAAGCAAATTGAATATACTGATAAAAAAGGAAATTTAAAAAAAACCCCAGCTAATCATATTGAACATGCATTACAGTTACTTAATTTTACTGATTTTATGTTTCAACCTGGTGGTTTTAAATCTAGAAAAGCTTTTCAAAAAAAATTAGATTTCTTTGTGGACGTTGTTGCTAAACAACATGTTATAAAAAAAGAATTGGCTAGTTTTAATGACGCTGGTGCTAAAGGAACAACTAGTTATAGTCCTACTATTGGAGAAACAGCAACAGGTGGAACTGATTTTACTTCAAATGTTTTTTCTACGTTATCACAAATGAAAAATCAAGTTATGTTAACAGAACCTGGTATGAAACCCATATCATTAGCTGAACAAATAGCTAGTACTATACCCGCTAGTCAAAAAGCTACTGTATTAACAGAGTTACAAACTTTAATTAATTCAAAACCAGAAAACGTTACATCAGAAACAATACTTTTAGCAAACTCTTTAAATAAAAAAACTATAAAAACAAAAAGAGAAGTAGATGAAAATAATTTTGAATTAATTAAGTTAGCTAATGAAAAATTACCTTCAAACTCTACAACTTCTGAGGTATTAGATGTGTTAAAAAATAAAGACATTGAAATATCTAAAGATATTAAAAGTTCATTTGATTCAAAAGATTTAAGTGGAGAATTAAATGCTATAATAAGAGAAGGATCTTCTGAAATTAGAAATTATTCTTCTGCTAAAGCTAGGCTTTTAGGTCAAAAAGTAAAAGATGATATTTGGATACCATCTTCAGCTGAAGATTTTAAAGGTTTAATATACAGGACTTTAGGTAAAGAAAAACTTGGTGAAAATCAATTTGCTTGGTATAAAGAAAATTTAATAGATCCGTTAAATAAAGCTGAAAATCTTATGGCGATTGATGCAACTCACGCTAGAGCATCGTTTGAAGGATTAAAAAAACAATTAAAAAATGTTCCAAAACAATTAAAAAAAGATAGTAGTATTAAAGGTATTACAAATGAAAATGCTATTAGAATTTATAACTGGGCTCGTCAAGGTATGGAAGTGCCTGGATTAAGTAAAAAAGACTTAAAAGAAGTTGAAAAATACGTTGATGCAAACCCTGAATTTGTAGCTTTTTCTGACAAATTAATAGAAATAGGAAAAGGTGATGGTTATCCTCCACCTACTGAAATGTGGTTAACAGGAACTATGGGTACAGATTTAAGAAGTGGATTATCAACTGTTAAAAGAGGTAAATATTTAGAAGCAACAGGATTTACAAATAACATTGATAAAATATATTCTAAACAAAACTTAAATAATTTAGAGGCTAAATACGGCACTAAATATAGAACTGCTTTAGAAAATATGATCGCTAGGATTAAATCTGGTAGCAATAGGAAACCTTCAAAAAACGCATGGGAAAACAATTTGGCTGATTGGTTGAATGGAGCTAATGCTGTTACTATGTCTTTAAACTCTAAATCTGGAGTAATGCAATTGACTTCTTCTATAAATTTTCTTAATATGAGTGATAATAATCCACTTATGGCAGGTAAGGCAATAGCTAATATACCGTCGTATGCTGCAGCGGTTAAAAAGATATGGCAAAGTGATTATTTACAAAGGAGAATGGGAGGAGATAAGATTGATGTAAGTCAAAATGAAGTTGCTGAAGCAGCAAAATCTAATGGTGTTAAAGGTTTAACTAATTTAATTCTTCAAAAAGGATATATAGTTACTAGAGCAGCAGATGCCGCAGCAATAGCTTCAGGAGGAGCTACTTTTTTAATTAATAGAACTAACACATATTATAAGAAAATATTTAAATCATTAAAAGAAGAAATAACTAGCCCTGAAGGAAAAGACTTTTTATCTAGTATTGAAACTAGAATTAAAGCAAACAAACGATTGAGAGATATTAAGGATTGGAAAGATCAAAAAAATAAAGATTTGGTTTTGAAAGAAGCAGAAAGAATGGCTTTTGAAGATTTTAGATTAATATCTGAACAAACACAACAATCAGCTGCAACCTCTATGATTAGCTCGGAACAAGCTAGTATTTCAGGAAGAGCTATCCTAGCGTTTAACAATACACCTGCTCAATATACTAGAATTACAAAAAGAGCAGTTGAAGATTTAATGGCTGGAAGAGGCAATAAAGGAGAACACATAAGGAAAATAATATATTATAGTGTAGCTCAAAATTTACTATTCAACGGTATGTCGAATGCTATGTTTGGAGACATATGGGAGACTGATGAGCAAGCGGCTAACCCTAATGTCCAGAAACGTAAACAAGATAGAAATATTAGAACAGTTAATGGAATGCTAGACACTATGTTAAGAGGGTCTGGTATTAAAGGTGCTGCTCTTTCTACTTTAAAAAACATGCTTATTAAAGTTTACAATGAAAATAAGGAAAAGAGGCCAGACTATGCGGAAGTAGCTTTAGAAGCTTTAGATTTTGTACCTAGTTTAGATACTAAAATTAGAAAACTAAGAAAAGCAGGAAATGCAATATCTTGGAACTATAAAGATATCAAAAAATTAGGTTTAATGGATAGTAAAAACCCTGCTTACTTAGCAAGTTCTAATATAATTTCCGCAGCAACTAATCTTCCTGCAGATAGACTTTTAATGAAATTTAATAATATGAGAGCTGTAATGACAGAAGATATGGAAGGATGGCAAAAAGTGGCTAGAGCATTAGGTTGGTCAGAGTATGCCGCAGGTCCATACAAAGACTTCAAAAAAAGCAGATCATCATCTAAAAAATCTGGTTTTGAAGATTCATTTGATTTTTCAAGCGATTTTAATAGCGGAAATGACGATTTTAACAGTGATTTTAATTAATAATAATTATGGCAAAGAAAAAAGCCCCTAAATGTTGGAAAGGATATGTAGCTAAAGGTAAAAAAAAATCACCCAGTGGCAAAAAAACTAAAAGTGGAGCTATTAAAATGGTAAATAACTGTGTAAAAAAGAAAAAG
>TARA_R110002074_G_scaffold111859_1_pt1 | contig 16676 bp, 19 predicted proteins | sample TARA_R110002074 | Tara Oceans TARA_R110002074 (sample SAMEA4397215) | marine metagenome | biome: Polar Biome; feature: [MIX] marine epipelagic wind mixed layer (ENVO:01000061); material: water (ENVO:00002006), including particulate matter (ENVO:01000060) such as... | depth 10-100 m
AACGCTGAAAAAATTGATGAGTGGGATAACCCGGAACTCAGAGAGGCCGTTGAGGGCGACAACGAACTAAAAACATGGCTTGTTGAATATGTGGGTAACAAACACGAGCCAGAAGATGGCAACGTAACCGTTGAAATGATAGTACAAACATTAGCCGATGATTTCCCAGAGTTTGTGATGGCTGTTGCTGGGGAAAACTTTCTTCGCGGATATCACCAGGCACTCTGTGACCTTGAGGTGGAAAACGGTGAAAATAAACATAACGAGGCGTAACCTTAGTATTTATATAAAGGAAAGTGCCACTCACAATTTATCAAGAAAAAAAGAATATTATATCTATGGAGATATCTTGGTATTAGTCAAGGATCCGGTTCCACATGATATTGACCTACATTCATGCCTTAGAGAAGTTGAAGTTAGAATACCAAGACACTTAGTATATGGGTTGGACACAGTTTTTGTAGGAGAGTTTCCCGAGTTTAAACAACAACAAATAAATGCTTTTTATAAAGATGGCGCAATATACATCACAAATGATCAAGAAACCGATGATGATTTTATTGATGATTTTGTGCATGAAATCGCCCATTTAGCAGAGAAATCATATGGCGTTGATGTTTATGGAGACCAGACCGTATCAAGAGAATTTTTAGGAAAAAGGCAAAAGCTTTTTTATATGTTAAAAGAAGAGGGTTTTGATGTCTCTCCTAAGCATTTTATGAATCTTGATTATTCTTTTGAATTTGATATGTTCTTACTTAAAGAAGTTGGATATCCAATGCTAACACAACTAACAGTTGGTTTATTTTTAACACCATATGGAATAACAAGTTTGGCAGAATACTTTGCTGAGAATTTTGAGTTCTATATTTTAAGAGACCAGGAACCAGTAAAAAAGATATCCCCGGCATGTTTTATAAAAATAAACAATTTGATGGAGGATAAAAATGATTTCTGATAATTTAGAAAAAATAAAGATTGATATTTCTGAGAATAGTGATAAGATTGTCTGCAGGGTCGAGATCGCCCCTAGAAATAGATTTTGTAGCCATAAAATTGGTGTTGATACTAATGCGCTGGCCTTATATTTAAAAGATCAGGGGTATAATTTTATTTTAAACAGTGCTGCGTATAAAAAAATAAGCAACTATCAAGAGGGAATTGCTAACAAGTGGACTTGGGAATTTAAAAAAGAAAAAAAGCCCACCCCTAAAAGAAGAGCCCCCAGAAAAAAACTACAAATAGAAAAATAGATCAAGATGAGACACATCTCTTTCTCAGAGCTTAAAAATTGGGCTAAGTGTCCTTTTTATCATAAGCTTGTAAACATTCAAAAAATAAAAGGTTTTAAAGGTAGTGAACATACTGCTTTTGGGACAGCTATTCATGAAGTTTATGAAAAAAGCGTTTTAGGCCAAATCAAGATCGGCGAGGAACAAAAGGTATTTGAGCACTCATTCATCGCGGAGATAGAAAAACTTATTTGCGATGGAATAGAACTAGATGAGGCTCTCCTACAGGATATGGAAAAGCAAGGAGCCACCCTTTGTACAGAAGGTGTCCCAGCATTGAAAGAATATTTTGGGGACTATGAAGTTTTCTCTGCAGAAGAGAAACTTTATGAAAAAATTGACAATGTAGAATATTTTTTTAAAGGATACATTGATCTGGTGCTCAAAACAGAAGACGGAAAATATCACATAATTGATTGGAAAACAACTTCTTGGGGGTGGGACTCGCGGCGTAGATCTGATACCATGGTTACCTATCAGCTCACATTGTATAAGCACTACTTTGCCAAAAAGCACAACGTTGATTCGAGTAAAATTGAAACACACTTCGCACTAGCAAAAAGAACTGCACCCAAGGATAACATAGAGATTTTTAGGGTTAGTAGCGGATTGAGAAAAACTGAAAATGCTCTTAAATTATTAAACAAGGCAATATACAATATACAAAAAGGTAAGCATTTTAAAAATAGACTTTCGTGCAACGGGTGCGAATTCTATAAAACTAAAAATTGCGGATAAAATATATGTCTAATGATAAACTTGCGGTGATGGTTTTATCAGATCATCCATTATCTCCATCTGGAGTAGGAATACAAACAAAATATTTCATTGAGGCGATGCTTAAAACAGGTAAGTATCGCTTTTTTTGTTTAGGGGGAGCGGTTAAACACAATGACTACACTCCGGTAAAAGTTGATCCATACGGCGATGATTGGGTGATCTTCCCAGTGGATGGGTACGGAACCCAAGATTCGGTTCGAAATTTTGTGAAAAACTATAAACCAGACATAGTGTGGTTTATGACCGATCCTCGTTTCTATGGTTGGTTATGGGAAATTGAAAATGAAATAAGAGAAGTTGCACCGATGGTATATTACCATGTTTGGGACAACTATCCGCACCCCACCTTTAACAGGCCATGGTATGAGTCAAATGACGCTGTTGTTACAATCTCTAAGGTTACTAGCGATATAGTTCAGACTGTGGCCCCAAGAGTTAAAGAGGTATATCTTCCTCATGCTATAGATACTGATATCTTTAAGAAGGTTAACGACGAGCAGGTCCAGGAATTTAGAGAACAATCTTTTAGATCTCAACATCAAGATAAACTTGTGTTTTTCTGGAATAATCGGAATGCTCGTAGAAAAATGAGTGGCTCTCTGGTGTTCTGGTTCAAAGAATACTTGGATAAGGTGGGTCATGATAAAGCGCTCCTACTAATGCATACAGACCCCGTCGATCCGCATGGGCAAGATCTTGTGGCAATAATAAAAGAACTAGGTTTGACCGATGGGCAGATTCTCTTATCCAGAGAAAAGGTGCCCCCATCACACCTATCTATGATTTATAACATGGCTGATTGTACAATAAATATTTCAGACGCTGAGGGCTTTGGGCTTGCAACTTTTGAGTCTCTAGCTTGTGAAACCCCAATAATTGTAAATATGACAGGCGGTTTACAGGAACAAGTAACCGATGGTAAACAGTGGTTTGGGATAGGTATAGAACCAGCTTCAAAGGCAGTTATCGGCTCCCAGCAGGTCCCGTTCATCTACGAGGATAGGGTTTCTAAAGAAGATTTTATCGATTCTTTGGTAAATTTTACCAACATGTCTAAAGAGGATCGTATGAAGATGGGGGCTGCCGGTAGAAAGCACGTCCTAGACAATTACAGCATGGAACAATTTGCGAAAAAATGGGAACTTATTTTGGATGATCTTCATGATAGTTTTGGTTCATGGGAAACGAGAAAGAATTATAAATCCTGGGAGATGTTAGAAATATTATGAGAAAAAAAATTATAGTGGTTGGACCAGCTTTATCACAAACCGGATATGGTGAGCAATGTAGGTTTGCCTTAAAAGCGTTGATGTCTCATGATGATATTTTTGATATATACCTTAAAGCTGTTCCTTGGGGTAACAGCAGCTGGATCCCTTTTAAGAGCCCAGAACGCAAATGGATAGACACTTTGATTATCAAAACAGCTGCCCATGTTAGTAATAAGGGCCAATTTGACGTCAGCTTTCAAGTAACGATACCAAATGAGTGGGAAAAAATAGCACCAATCAATATTGGATATACTGCTGGAATTGAAACAACGCTAGTTACCCCAGAGTGGCTGCAAAAGTCTAGAATTGTTGATAAGATAATCACAATCTCAGAACACTCAAAGGATGTGTTTTTAAACACTGTTTGGGAGGGGGTAAACGAAGATACTAACCAAAAAGTAACTCTGAAGTGTGAGACCCCAATAGATGTTGTACATTACCCCGTAAGAAATTATGATCCGCAGGAAATAAACATAGAGTTGGATTATGATTTTAATTTTCTAGCAATGGCTCAGTGGGGGCCACGAAAAAATTTAGAAAATACAATTAAGTGGTGGGTCGAAGAATTTAAGGATGAAGAGGTGGGGCTCATTGTTAAAACAAACCTAATAAAAACTAGCGTTATAGACAGGTATTTTACACAACAGAGAATGACCGCACTTTTACAAGATTATAAAGATGCAAAGTGTAAAGTTTATTTGATTCACGGAAACATGTCACAAGAGGAACTAACAAGTCTCTTTAGACACCCAAAAGTTAAATGCATGGTTAGCCTGACACACGGAGAAGGGTTTGGCCTACCTCTGTTCGAAGCGGCATATAATGGGTTGCCCATAATTGCGCCTGACTGGAGTGGTCATAAAGATTTTCTTTATGCACCAAAAAAAGTCACCAAGAAGGGCAAAACAACTAATAAAGTAAGGTCTCATTTTGCAAAAGTTGCTTATGATATTAAAAAAATACAAAAACAAATTGCATGGAAGGGTGTTTTGCATGAAGACTCTTGCTGGTGCTACCCAACAAAGGAGAGCTACTCAACTAGACTTCGAGATGTATACACCGATTATAATAGGTTTAAGAATTTGTCCAAATCATTGAAAAGGCATATAATCACTAACTTTACACAAGAAAAAAAGTATGAAGAGATGGTTGATTCTGTCAAAGAAGTTTGTGGATTTGTTTCAGACGACGAAATTGATTCCTTGTTTGAAAGTGTGGTACAAGGAAAATGATAATTTTTGTAGCGGATGCTTTTGTAGAACAATATAATGGTGGGGCTGAGCTTACAACCGAAGCCATCATTTCATCGTGCTTATTGCCAAATGTAAAAGTCCTCTCTCAACAAGTAACGGTAGATATTTTAAAAAAAAATAAAAACAATTTCTTTGTATTTGGAAATTTTCAAAATTTATCCTCTGATTGTATTTTGTATACATTAAAAAATTTGAATTACTCTGTACTTGAATATGATTACAAATATTGCAAATATAGGTCTGCAGGGAAACACATTGAGGCCGAGGGTAGTTGTGATTGCCACACTACGCGAAGAGGAAAGTTAGTATCTTTGTTTTATAATTATGCTAATAAAATGTGGTGGATGTCGCACAATCAAGGCGAAAAATACAAAACAATGTTCTCTTTCTTAGAAGGGGAAGTCTTGAGTTCTGTCTTTTCTAATAAAACCTTGGACTATATTGAATCATTGAACACATCCAATAAAAATAAAAAATGGATAATTTCAAATTCCCCCTCTTGGATCAAGGGGGCGGAAGATGCAGTTGAATATGCTAAAGAAAACAATTTAGATTATGAATTAGTTTGGGGGCTTTCTCATAAAGAAATGCTACAAAAACTGGCCTCTTCTGTGGGTATGATTTTTCTCCCGAAGGCTGGTGATACTTGTCCAAGAATGGTCATAGAGGCTAAATTGCTAGGTTGTGATCTTATCCTTAATGATAATGTCCAGCACAGAGACGAGCCGTGGTTCGAAACTAAAGAAGCTTGCATGGAATATCTGAGAGGCCGTACAGACGTGTTCTGGGGCGCTCTGGAAACAGAATTTGACTATTTGCCAAAACGTTTTTCCGAGTCAGATCAAAGATATATTTTTGTTGTTCCTTTCTATAATGCTGAGGCTTTTTTGCCTCAATGCATCAGCAGTATTAAGAGACAAAAACATGAAAATTTCAAATGTTTCTTAATAGATGATATGTCCACCGATAATTCTGCAGAAGTCGTTAGAAATTTAACGAGCAATGACTCAAGATTTGTCTTTAAACAGAACAAGGAAAAGTGTTACGCACTTAAAAATATCTATAACGTTCTTGAGTCGGATAATTTTAACGATGAAGACGTTGTAATTCTGTTGGATGGGGATGACTGGTTATCGTCTAGTAAAATACTCAATGCTTTAAACCATGCATATAGCCAGGATTATATGGTCACATACGGTAGTTATGTAATGCATCCGCATGGGGTTAAAGGACCGGAGCCATCACAATACCCAGCCGATGTAATAGAAAACAATCTTTATCGACAAGATAAGTGGCGCGCTTCCCATCTAAGGACTTTTAAACACCATTTGTGGAAAAAGATTAATGTTGAGGATCTGAAGAACGACGAAGGCGACTTTTATAGTGTTTCCTATGATCAAGCTATTATGCTTCCGCTAATTGAAATGGCGTCCGAGAGGGTGAAATATATAGATGCAGTAATGCATGTTTACAATAAACAGAATCCCTTAAACGTAGACAAAATTAAGGCACAGCTACAATACGAGACAGCCCAGAAAATTAGACAAAAAACAAAATACCAAAGAGTTGACTAGGATGATTAAGAATGATAAAAGCTTTAATATCCTTATGTGCTCTAGACCAGGCGGGGATCGAGGCCCCGGCCTTACTTACGGCCATCACGTAAAAGCACTTAATCAGGATAAACACAATCGTTTTTATGTTAGCGAATTATGGAACCTCGCAGATGAAAACGAAATTAATAATTATGATGTTTTCTGGTTTTATGCGAAAGGGTTTGATACTAGGATCTATAACTTTTTAAAAGACAAATTTCCTTATAAAAAGTTTATGTTTGGCCCAAATATTTTATTGGACAAGCCGGATGTCGGCGCTGCAGATAAATGGGATGAGTGGTTTTTAAGCAAGGTCGAGTTTGACCTGTACATTGATCAAGTTGAATTTTACAACAATCATGTAAAGAAGTTTATAAGGAAGGACTTGGTTCACAAAGCTGATTATTTAGACAAGTGTGTTACATTTAACATTGATCCCTCAATTATTGAAAATAAAGATATTAAATATGACTGCTTAGTATATTCTAAAAAAAGAAGATATGATGATAATTACGAGCATTTTCGTGATGGGCTTGTTGAACTTTTAGAAGAAAATAATATTTCCTTTGTTGAGCTAACTTATGGAAGCTATAAAAGGCAAGAGTATTTTGACGCGCTTTTACAGTCTAAATGTTGCATCAACATGAGTTTAGACGAATGTCCCGGCATTGCAACATATGAATCCATGTTTATGAATACTCCAATAATTGGTTCGCCTCATAATACTCCTAGTATCTTTAACCAGGACTTTTGGGTTCATGACACTGACTATATGACCAGCAAGTATCTTAAGAGAAAAGAAGATGCCCATAACAAATACTATGAAAAAATAGTTTCTTTTCTTAATGGCGAAATTGAAACACCTGTTAGTCCAAGAGAATACATCTTGAAGCACGCAGGCTACGAGCGATACGCTGATGATGCATATGGGCTTATGCTAAAATATTGTATTTAAAGCGGAGAAAACAAAATGGGATTGGGTGGATATTTGGCATGGACTGCCGTCGCCAGAGAGATTGTGCAATCTGGAAAAGCTAAAAAACTTTTACCTTGCGAGGTACATGGTGGGCAATATTTAAAAATTGTTGAAAGCGAAATATGGAAAAACAATCCTTACATATCTTTAGACTATCAAGAATATCAATCTGGCCATGCGCTACCCTTACAGCTTAACAATCCCAGAACAAATTACTGCAAGAACGACACACCTACACGAGCCTTTCATAGGTTTGATAAACATATCATAGGTCAAATTTGTGAGTTTTATGGCTTAGAGAACCCACTACTAAAGTGCGAGCTATTCTTCTCAGAAGCCGAGCACGACAATGTGGGCAGAATCATGTCTGGGCTAGATAAAGATTTTATTACTATAGAACCAGAGTCAAAGACAAATTATACTAGCAATCGAGTATATCCTTTTGATAAGTGGCAGAAAATTGTAAACTCATTATCAAAAAAGATCCAAGTAGTGCAGATAGGTAGGAAGGGCTCCAAGCCATTAAAAAACACAACAAGGCTTCTTGGCGATACTAGCTTTAGAGAGGCAGCTCTATTAATTGGAAGATCAAAGATGCTTTTAAGCTCTGAGGGTGGGCTGACACACGCTGCTACAACCACAGATACCCCGGCCTTGGTGATTTTAACTGGTTATCAACATGAAAAAATGGTAGCATATCCGCAGAATATAAATATTGATATATCATCTCATGGCCCTTGTGGGCTAAAGCGGCTGTGTCCAAATTGCGAACAAGATTCTAATAGTCACGATTGGAATGAAATAGTCGACGTTGCTGAAGAAAAATTATGTCTGTAGTTTTTACAAACGGTTGCTTTGACATCATTCACAGGGCACATATAGAATTGTTAAAATATTGTGCATCAATTGGCGAGCATGTAGTTGTAGGATTAAATAGCGATGATAGTGTTAGAAGATTAAAGGGCCCCACCCGCCCCATAAATATAGAACAAGACAGGAAGCTTGTTTTGGAAGCATGTAGGTATGTTGACAAGGTCATTGTTTTTTCAGAAGATACGCCTTATGAATTAATAAAGCGCATCAAACCTAGTATAATTGTTAAAGGCGGCGACTACACAAAAGAAAATGTTGTTGGCGCAGACCTATGCGAAGTAAGGATATTTGATTATAAAGATGGATACTCAACCACAAGAATATTACAAAATTCTTCTTATAGGTGATAGCTGTATTGATAAATATCACTATGGGGAATGCAATCGTTTAAGCCCCGAAGCGCCAGTGCCAGTTCTAAGACATGTTAGGACTGTAGAGGAGCCTGGTATGACCCTGAATGTAAGAGAAAACTTAAAGGCGTTTCCCGTAGAGGTTGACATTATAACAAACTCGGAACTTATCACAAAGGAAAGGTTTGTCGATGTAAAGTCTAAGCAGCACATGCTGCGGTGTGATTTTGGTGAAAACCAAAGATTAGACCCAATGACAGTAAAACAACAAAGGCTTTGTGAATTTGCCCCCTATGATGCGGTGATATTGTCCGACTACAACAAAGGGTTTCTTGGCGTGGATGTTGTTAAGAGTTTAATGAAAAAAAGAGAATCTGATACGCCTATTTTTGTAGATACTAAAAAAAGAGATCTCTCGGTGTTTGAAGACTGTATTATAAAAATTAATGAAATTGAATACGGAAGGGTTTTAAATAAAGGCACTTCAAATGATATTGTTGTAACTCTCGGACAAAATGGCGCCAGATGGAGACAGAAAGTATTTCCTACAAACAAGGTGGAAGTTTTCGACGTTAGTGGGGCCGGGGATACCTTTTTGGCGTCCCTTGTGTATGGTTTTGTCAAAACCCAGTCTATGGAGGCATCATTAAAGTTTGCCAACAAGTGTGCTAGCGTAGTGGTTAAAAAGAGCGGCACATACGCCCTAACTCAGGAGGATCTCATTAACAATGACATATGTCTTTGATATTGATGGCACGTTGTGTACCAAGACCCCCTCCAAGTATGAAGATGCTCTCCCACTTCGAGGGCGCATAGATCAGCTTAATAAATTATATGATGAGGGTCACACAATTGTTTGTTATACTGCCCGAGGGATGGGCCGACACAATAATAATCCCATCTTAGCAATTCAAGAGTTTTACAGCCTGACGGCCTCTCAGCTTGAAGATTGGGGGGTCAAATATCACCATTTGCTTTTAGGTAAGCCAAGTGGGGATGTTTATGTCGATGACAAAGGAATTAAAGATGAAGACTTCTTTGCCGATTAAGTTTGTTTCAAAAGGATGGGGATTTGAAAAGTGGATTGTTAACTGTGAAGAATACTGTGGGAAGCTGCTTTACTTTGTCAAGGGAAAGAGGTGTTCGTGGCACTATCATAAGCTTAAAGATGAAGTCTTCTATGTTCAATCTGGCCGCATACTTGTAAAGTTTTCCGAGGAAGATGATATAGAGACTGTGGGGCAGATTACTCTTGGGCCTGGTGATAACTTCCATGTTTACAGGGGGTTACGCCACCAGATGATTGCCTTGGAAGATACGGAATTGTTTGAATTCTCCACACAACACTTTGATGAAGATAGCTATAGAATTATAAAGGGTGACTAATATGAAGATTGCTAGCGCATGGTCTGGACATGATTGTTCATTTTGTATTTTAGATAATGGCAGGCCGGTAGTGCATGCTGAATACGAAAGATATATAAGAGAGAAGGAGCCATATGGGGATGGCGTCCAGTTTATGTTTGATGAATACGCAGAATGTGAAGACATAAAACATTTTGCTACGGTTCACCTCGCTGAGAAGCTTGAAGCCTATAAGGAATCATATGAAAAGATTACCAATATAGTAGATAGCAATGGTGGACAATTTCACGTAATTGGCCATCACCAAGCACACGCCGCAAATGCCTTCTTTTCTAGCAACTTTCAGGACGCACTAATCCTCACTATGGATGGCGGGGGAATAGAAAATAAGAATAGGCTCACAACTGCTTTTACGATATGGAGTGGTGAAGGAACGAAAATTAAACATTTGCACACTTTTCCTTTATCTCAATTGAACATCGGCGGTGTCTGGACAAGAGTCACAAGATATGTTTTTAATCTGCAGTCTGGTTGGCCAACAGGGCATCAAGCTGGCACTGTAATGGCCATGGCAGCCATGGGGGATAGAGAAAAGTATTTTGACGACTTCATGGTGATGTTAACAAGAGATATGGCCGCCGCCGCCCATAAGCCACACAATCAGCCCAGAGGTGCTAACGTGGGAACGGACCCGATACACCCATACTTAGATAAGTGGAGAGTTATAGCGGACCAAAGTGAACAGGACAAATTTGACTTGGCTGCCGGTTTGCAGAGCGCAACAGAAGAATATCTAAAGAATTTGATTCAAAGTATTTTAGATCAAGTCCCCGGTCATAGGAACATATGCTTTGCGGGCGGCGTGTCACTAAACTCTGTTGTTATGGGAAAGATGCTAGACTGGTTTTCTGATAGAGTTGACAACATGTATGTGACGCCCACACCTCATGATGGCGGGCTAACGCTGGGCGCCGCCCAATACGTCTGGCATCACATATTGGATAATCCTAGAATTACATGGGAAGACAACTATACGCCGTATTTGGGCTTTACATATAACAAGGATCAAATCATGGCGGCAGTGGATAAAAACACAGACAGGGTGACACATAGAGAATGTGATATAGATAAGGTGGTTGATTTGCTTGACGAGCAGAACATTGTCGCTGTGTTTGGTGGGGGTTCCGAATCAGGCCGCAGAGCGCTTGGCAATAGAAGCATATTAGCTGACCCCAGGTCCCCAGAAATGAAGGACAAGATAAATTTCAAAGTAAAACATAGGCAGTGGTTTCGGCCTTTTGCCCCTTCAATTTTAAGGGAGCATGTCTCAAGTTGGTTTACTAAGGATATTGATAGTCCCTACATGAGCTTTGTTGTGGATTTTCGAGATGAGGTAAAAGATAAGGTGCCAGCAGTCGTACACTTAAACGGAAGCGCAAGGCTGCAAACAGTTACGAAAAGCGACAATGAAAAGTATTACGATTTATTATCCAGATGGAATAAAAAGTCCGGTGTTCCCATTTTGCTAAACACAAGCTTTAACGATAGGGAACCAATATGTGAAACACCAGAACACGCGATCAATTGTTATTTAAAAACAGAAATTGACTATTTGTATTTCTATGATGAAGGGGTTTTGGTGAGTAGAAAATGAAGAGTGCTGTAATAATTGGTGGAGGGATTCATGGTTTATCATGTGCTGATGAATTATCAAAAAAAGGTATTTCGGTAACTGTAATAGAAAAATTTGATGATATATTCAAAGGAGCCTCTGGGGCAACCCATAACAGGGCACACAGTGGATTCCATTATCCCAGGTCGATTGATACAGCAAAGGAATGTATTGCTGGTTTAAGATATTTCCAAACACACTTCCCACAGTTTCTTTCATATCCAAAGGAGTTCTACTATTTTATAGAAAAGAACAATACAAAGACAACAACACAGCAGTACATTGATTTTTGTAAAACCTTAGATTTAGAATATCATTCAATTTGGCCAGATAGAAACATCTTGGATAGAAGGCATATTGACTCTTCTTTTCTAGTTAAAGAGCCTTGCTTTAATCTGAAGAAAATTAAAGACTATTATTTGGACCTCGTTTCAAAAGGAAAGATTAAACTAATCACATCTTTTGATGTTGATAAAGGAAATTTTTTAAGTAATAATAAAATTTCTATATCTAATACAGGCGGCAAAACTTTAATTTTAAACGCCGATATCCTTATAAACGCAACGTATGCATATACAAATAATGTACAGAAGGCGTTTTCAGTTAACGAGGATTTGGAGGAATACTATCTTCAAACCACAGAAGTGGTCGTAGTAGAGAGCAAGAACTATATTCCCCCTCTAACGGTTATGGACGGACCATTCATAACGATATTGCCCAATATTGGAACGAAAGACGAATATCTTGTTTACGATGTTATCAATTCTGTTGTTACAAGAGAAAAAGGCTTTTTGTATTCAAGACCAGATAAAATACAATCTAGGTGGCCTGAAATGCTTTCTCATGGGGTTAAATATTTTCCATTTATGAATGAACTTGTTTACAAGAGGTCTAATGTGGCTTCTCGTCCAATTCTAGTTGAGACAGATCACAATAACGATAGACAAACCAAGATTAAAGCGCACGATTGCAAGAAAGGTTTCTACTCAATATTGGAAGGAAAGTTTATCTCAGCACCTCTAATTGCAGAAAATCTAATCGAAGAAATACAAGAAAACAACCTCATATGAAAAATTGCGTAATAGGCCACACAGGATTTATCGGAAGTCATCTGGCAGAGAAAGTAGTAGATGTTGCTTGTTATAATTCTAAAAATATAGACAACATTGTTGGGGAACAGTTTGACACAATATACTGTGCTGGGAATTACGGGACCAAGTGGTTAGCAAACAAGGAACCGGAGCAGGATTGGGAAAATATTAGTTTGTTGATGGACCGGATTTCTCAAGTTACAGCTAAGAGATTTGTCCTTATATCTACTATCGATGTATACAAAGATCCTATTGGGGTGGCAGAGCTTAACGAGACTGGTCAAGAGGGACAGTTACCGTATGGACTACACAGATATAAATTTGAAAGATTTATACGAAATCGTTTTAAAAATCATAACGTTCTCCGCTTGCCAATAGTATATGGACGTAGATTTAAGAAAAACATCATCTTTGATTTAATGAATAATAACCGAGTGGAGATGATAGATCCACGATCTCAAATGCAACTTTATTGCGTTGATAATTTGTACAATGATATACAAAAAGCTATAGACAATAATATAGAGGTTATAAATATAGCAGTTGAGCCGATTACTGCTAGAGATTTAGCACAGGGTATTTTTAATAAAACCTTAGATGAAAAAGAAGGGGACTTTTTCAAGACAGACATGCAATCACAATATGGAAAACTCTATGATTCAAATGACGTATATCTTTATTCCAAAGAGGCCGTTATGAAAGAAATTAGAGAGTTTGTTTTAAATTAATATGAAGAAGTGTATATCAAATATCGCATGGAATCCCGATAATAACGATATTATCGTTCCATTATTAAAAAAATATGGTATCAAAAATATAGAAGTTGCCCCAAAGATCCTCTTTGATAAACCAGTAGAGGCAACCAAAGAACAAATCTTAGTGGTAAAAGAATACTGGAACAATAAGGGCATTAACATATATGGAATGCAAGCTTTACTATATGGAAACCCACATCTTAAAATATTTGATACCATGGAGTGTCGTAAAGAAACATCTAGATATCTGAAAGAGATTATAAATTTAGCGGGGCAGCTAGGAGTCAAGAGAATGGTGTTTGGATCTCCTAAAAATAGATTTAGAAAAAAAGTTTCTTTTGGCGAAGCGCGAGAAATTGCGTCTGAGTTTTTTTGGGATTTGTCTGAAACATGTCGCCAAAATGATGTAATATTGTGTTTAGAACCTAATGCAGAGGGATATGGCTGTAACTTTATAAACAACACCCCGCAGGCACTAGAGTTAATTGACCACGTAGGTCACACTAATTTTAAATTAAACATGGATACTAGCACATTAATAATGAACGCAGAAAACTTGACAGATTGTATATTAAAAGCAGGAGACAAAATCTCACACTTTCACGTAAGCTTCCCAAATTTAACACCCGTCACAGGCGGTACGATTGATTTTTCTTTGATAGATTCTCTCCTGAGAGAGGTGGGGTACGATGGAGCCATTTCGGTTGAAATGCGCCCAACGACCGAGGCAAATGTAGAGGCTGCCTTGCAAATTTTAAAAAATAATTTTAGATAGGAATAAACATGGCATATCACGGATACATCACTTTTATTGGACAATTTGCTAGCTCGTTTAACAACCCAACGGTGTTAGAAATTGGAGTTGATAAGGGGCAAACCCTTTTTCCTGTTACAAACTATTTTACTAAAGTTTGTAATGATGGACAAAGACAGTTTCTTTATACTGGTGTGGATGTTCTACTTAGAGATCATGTAAAAATAGCTAGCCACTATATCAATGATTCTAACTGGACTTCGCCGTCAAAAACGGGCCTGGTTCAATTAATCGAAGGAAACAGCCTGGAAGTGATGCCAAAGTTTATTGATAGTGATGTTAAATATTCTACAATTCTAATTGATGGAGATCACAACTATCACACTGTCAATAAGGAATTAAACTTTGCTTTAGGCCTTATTCATGATCGTGGTATTATAGTGTGTGATGATTATGATGGTGAAGGAGGGTCTCAAAATGAGTATTTTGCAGAACAGCAGGGCTTTTATGATGAGTCAGAGATAAACGAAAATATTAATAATTTGGTCACAAGGGAGCAGGATAGCTCTAGTGATAGGGTTGGTGTCAAAGGAGCTGTTGACGAATTTTTACAGAATAATCCTGAGTGGGGCAAATATAAATTCTATACTAGAGCTGAACCAGTTGTTCTATATAGAAAAGATCGTCTTGAGTTGTCAACGTCTGTTCAGGATAAATACGCACAAATAACTTGGAAATTTTTAGAATAGGAAAAAAATGGAAAATCTACCTTTAGTGTCTTTTGGAGTTGTAAATTGCAACCGTCTTTTTTATTTAAAAAGTTGTGTAGAGTCATTATTAGTCTGCACTGAGGACTATCCAAACAAAGAAATAATGATCGTTGACAACGCATCGGTCGAAGAGGGCACAGAAGAGTACCTCCTTGAAAAAGAGAAACAGGGTATTAGAATATTTCGACAGAAAGAGAGAGACCCTGCAAACGAGTTTGCTGTTGCGTTAAATCTGATTTGTCGTGAAGCGAGAGGCGAGTTTGTATGTCCAATTCAAGGCGACAGCCAATTTGTAGTAAGAGGGGGGTGGCTTAAAGAATATGTAGAATTTTATTCTAAAAATATACAAAATGTAGGATGTATGTCATTCGATGCCCAAAGACGAGTTACAAATTCAAAAACCACATTTACAGAGCCAGAAGGCGAAAATGATTTTAAATTTGCCTTTGATCGAAATAGATATCCAATTTCTGGGGCTGGTGATGTAATGTTTAGCAGGAGGGTTGTCAATATGATCTACCCCTGGGAGGAGGAAAACGATGCCTTCGAGGGAGGCCCAGATTCCGAAACTAAAATGCTTCAAAAAACGTTTGATTTAATCAAGGAAAGTAAATTAAACGTTGGCTGCGCAATGCCAGTTCTACCTGTTTCGGTGGCGATTTATACCGATCCCAGAGGAACTAACGCACGCATACGAGGAAATAAGAGGTACGGAAAGTATTGGGAAGCTAAAGACGACTTTAGATACTATAAGATTTTCAATTATGATGATATTATTAATAAAATAGACGGTAAACAAGTTCCACTTGGCATAGAAGATGTTGTTGCTGCTGCTGGTGATTGGAGCCTACCTATTGATCAAAATGGGAGTTGGATGAAGAACCCAATTAGACCAGAAACGGCCAAACCGGGAGAATATGTCGACCTATAGGGCTGACAATTAGGAAAAGTTGTGAAAATTCTCATGAACAGGAGGCCTGTGGTAGGTCCATGGGGAGGTGGTAACCTTTTCGTTAAGGCTTTTCACGAACACGGGAAAAGGTTTGGTCACAAGGTTGTAAATGAATTCTCAGATGATATAGATCTAATATTTATGCAGGACCCCAGATACAGTGAACTGGGAATATCAATAAATGAAATCATAAGATATAAAAACTGGAAGCCTAGTGCGAAGGTTGTTCATAGAGTTAACGAGTGTGATGCTAGAAAAAACACAAATGATATAGATCATCTTCTACGTGAATGCAGCAAATTTACGGATAAAACAATATTTGTGTCAAACTGGATGAAGGAATACCACACAACAAGAGGGTGGCTCTGTAGTGACACTGACGTTGTTGTTAACGGTGTTGATCACCACATCTTTAAACCTGGCGAAAAGATAGAAAATAAAAAAATAAACATCGTTGCCCACCATTGGTCAAACAATTTTATGAAAGGGTTCGATGTCTACCAGAAGGTAGACGAGTTTGTAGGGAACAACCAAGACTTCACGTTTACATATATTGGAAGACAGAACGGAACCTTCAAAAACACTAAAATTGTAGAACCCCTATTTGGCGCAGATCTGGGTAATGAACTTGGAAGATATGATTTATATATTAGTGCGTCTAGATATGATCCTGGCCCCAACCACATTCTTGAGAGCTTGGCATGCAAAATTCCAACGTATGTTCATAAAGATGGCGGCGGCTGCGTAGAATTTGCTGGGGAGGATATGTGTTTTTCTGATTTTGATGATTTATTAAAGATAATCCAATCAAAGAAATATAATAGTAATTCTTTTGTAACTCACTCTTGGGAAAAATGCATGATTGAGTGTTTTGAAGTTATTGAAAGTTTAGTATAGGAATTGTAATGCCATTTATAATCCAAAAGG
>TARA_R110002074_G_scaffold22736_1_pt1 | contig 16657 bp, 15 predicted proteins | sample TARA_R110002074 | Tara Oceans TARA_R110002074 (sample SAMEA4397215) | marine metagenome | biome: Polar Biome; feature: [MIX] marine epipelagic wind mixed layer (ENVO:01000061); material: water (ENVO:00002006), including particulate matter (ENVO:01000060) such as... | depth 10-100 m
TGGCACTTGAACGTGCAGCAAAAGGTGCCGCTTAACTCTGATCGCGACAACGTGACGCCCGCCTATCTGGCGGAACTCAGGGTCGCGGTTCTGAACGCGGCGGCGCACTTGCTAGACACCGAGGACTTTTCTGACGCTTGGGTCACAGAAGCTTCATCGGACGTTCGCTGCACGAACGAGGTGACGGAGCGCGTGATGACGGCGAGGTTCGGGGACAAGCGGGTCGCTTACGATCCGTCGAATCCCGAAGCGAACCGTGTCGCGGCGGCCCACGGCTACACGGTTATCACCGGGGGCACTCTGACCGGCGGCCAATGGGGGAACGCCAAGGCGGCGTCTGCCATAACGGCTGCGGGGCAGAAGTTCCCGACGAGCTACGACGCGTATTCGAACGATCCGAATGCGCCCGAAGCGGAAACTGTGGATCCGGGCAATTGGACGGACGACCAACGCGACACGGTAGCGTTTGCTCAGCGTCTGCACGAGCTACTGCTGGGCTGCTCAACTGAGGTCGTTCTCGTCAAAACCGACAACGCTTTCGCGGCGGCGTACTCAAAGCGGAGTCTGCACCTGAACGTTAACGCGCTGGGACGACAATGGTTCCGGCGTGAAAACCGAAAAGTTCAGGTGGAGCTGCTGCTACATGAGTTCGCGCACTTCTACGAAGGCGACCACTTGTCCGAGAATTTTGCGGACACCGTGGGCAGTTTGGGAGCCAAGCTGGCAGCGCACTTGGGTTTGGACAACCTCTAGTGCCTTGGAACCCGGCCCCATGAGGGGTCGGGTTTTTTTATCACCACGTTTTGAGTGGGTGCTGAGAGAAGGTACAAAAAGCGTGCTCGTCGTCATGGCCTGAAGGCCGATTACACGACAAGACATCGGCTGAGTCCTTTTTGACCGGCGCTGGGATCGGGCACGGTTGCCCACACGGAATGATTTCTTCTTCCTTGCCCAAGGACTCCGGGTTGCAATATTCACAGCCCCAAGCCTCTGGCGGGTCTAGTGTTCGTTCATTCATTGGTAATTTTAGCCACCGACGAATCGCCTGCGTTTATACATTTTCGCTGCTCGATCGGCTTCCGCAAAAGTCACTTCTTGTTCCTCCGGGCTTTTGAACAATGAAGAAAATCGGCCAGCCCCATAGTGTTCCTCATTGACCAAGCCGCGATTCCGAAAAAACAGACCCGGTGAGCGACGATCAGCCGAGTAATTTTCTTCGACCTTCTCCCACCGATCATCGTCGTACCAGTCGCTCGTCATTCTTGTCTTCCAGCACCCCGGCGCAGGTGCTGGGTAATACTCGCCGAGCGTCCCCCGCTCGCGCTCCCAATATTCCCACTCTGTCACCGGCCTCCTCTTTTGCTCCTCTTCGTAGGCTTCGTAGGCTATTTCTGCCTCTTGTGCTTTCCACTCCCGATCTTCCCGCGCTATTTCTGCCCGTTCATGCCGCCACTTCTCTCCCGAACGGATTAATGCTAACCCCCGCTCATGCTCAAAGATCGCAGAGGCTTTGGCATCCTCTAGCCCCCGCTGCAAGTCCGCTGGAGAGGGTCGAAGATATATTTGTTGCCGGAGTATCTGGAGGGCGTTCATTCATTGCGTTCTTTTATTGAAAGCTCAATCTCGATTCGCTTTTCGATAAAATGTTGGGCCTTACGCAGGTCTTCGATCGTGTTGTTTTTTAGTCGGCATCGCGCTAAATATTTGATGGCGCTGCCAACAAAATAATCGCATTCCCACGACGCGATAACATCCCACGGCTCCGGTTGTAACGCCTTATAATGCTGCCCGCCGACTTGTCGTTGATTCGCACTCAATGCGCTGCTCCGGCGCACTCGGCGCAAATGTCCACTTTGATGTAAAAAGGCTCCCACGTATGGACCGTCCCGTCGTACGACGCCATTCCCGCGCGCCCCACGCGCTTCGATCGTTGGCCGTATTGGTCACCCTTGTTGATTTCCGCCTCACAGTCTTTGCAGATGCGGGGCTTCCTTGAGCGTTTGGTCTTGTACGTTACCATGGCAAATCATCCACTTCGAAGATCCGTGATTCGCGGTCTTCGACCCGGAGGTTGCGAGCAATGTGTTCAGCTTCCTGTCGAGTGTAAGTCGATTCGCTACGCAGCTCCAAGCTCGCGACACTACGATAAACGACGATAAAGCGCTGTGGCTCTTGGGACTTTTCCAGCTCGTGGGCGTTCTCGATTTCATACACGTCTTGCATACTTTCCACCACTTTGACGGCGCGAAGCCACGTCTCTCTGTCATAATTGTTTTTGGTCATTTACGACTCCTTTCCTTTGAGTTTGTCAGTATATTATTTTAGCGGACAGTATGGGACCGGTCAACGAAAAAAAACCGGGCGCACTAGGTACGCCCGGTCGGTCGAGGGCTCCGGCGTCGAGGGGACAAATCAGCCGGAGCTATTGGGATGCGCGTGGTGTGTTCCGCCGACGCGCGCGGCGAGGACTTTAGTGAAGTGACCCGTCGTCTTTCAAAAACGGTTCCAAAATATCCGCATATTCGTCATCCGGTGTGTCTTCCTGCGTGTGGAGAGCGACAGCGATACTGAGGGCCGATCCAATGAGGCCCATCGCTTGCGTTTGGTCTGAAGACCCGCGCAGCAGTGCCTGTAGCATGACAGTCAACGCGCCGCTCATCGCTGAATCAAACCCCAACTCGTTCTCGCCAAATTTTTCGATGAGATTTTTTGTGAGTGATGCGGCTTTTTCAAAAGCATGGATTCTGTTTTGGGCTTCAGCAACAGACATGCTCATCCTTGCTGGATCCGGCTCCACGCCCGTTCCAATGCCATTGCGTCGTCCTCGGAGAGGCGTTCTGAAAACTCAGTCAAAGCCGCTTCGATGATTTGAACAGCGGCGGCCCATTCGAGGGTTTCCGCGTAGACAGGATGTACTTCATCCGCCGGGGGAAGAGAAAAGTTTACAACGTTTGACATAGTTTTTGTTCCCGTTTACCGTAGGCGTCAGCTTATCGTAGATAGTCTGATACATCAACCGGAGAAAAGCAAAAATGGAGTATATCATGCGAGATCAGCGGAAACCGAACGAGCGCTATCGACGGCGACAAGCCTTCGAAAAGACGTACATGTGGATCGCATCGGTCGCGGTGTTGTCCGTAACGCTTTATGGCATATTCCATTAGGCGTTCTCTGCGTTGCGCCGAGCGTCGATTTCTTCTTTCAAAAACTTCTGATCTTTTTTAGATAGGTTTTCCCGTTTCCACGCTTCCCACGTGAGTCGCAACTGGCCCGAAATTGATCGAGCTTCAATGCGAGCGACAGCGGAAATTTCCTCATACATGGGTCTAGTGACAAGCACCGACTTCCATTTCGTCGTGTCCATTTTTGCGTTCTCCGATTGGTGTAGTGGGATCATGGGATTTTATCGGATTCTCCAATAAAATCAAGAGGCTTCGCCCCAGCTCTGTCCTATTTCAATATCACAACGGTTGGGGATCTCTAAGGGCACCGCGTTCACCATAATTTCCGCATATTTTTCCGCCTGTTCCCGGTTTTCAACCGAAAAGCACAGCTCGTCGTGGATTTGAACGAGTGGCACCACACCGGTCTGGAACAAATCGATCATGCTCTGTTTGCACATGTCCGCAGCGCTCGCTTGGATCAATCGATTTAAACTTTTATACGTATATGCGCGCACCAGTCTGGTCGTTCCGCCGTACTCAGCGATGGCCTCGTCTCTTGGGAGCGCTTTGTGCATCTCAAACGAGTCGGGTTCCCACAGGTCGAAGCGACACTTCCGGCCTCGGAGGCTGCGTATCGAGCCGCTGGAGCGCGGATCGTTCAATCGACTGCTTACCCCTCGCATCAGTTGTCGAACGAACGGTACGCGCTCGTGGTAGCGGTCGGTGAGGGTCTTGGCTTCGGCTTTGTCGATGTCGAGTTGTTCCGCGAGCTTGTTGACGCCCATGCCGTACATCATGGCGAGGTTGATCATTTTTGCTTGCTTGCGGGGGATTTCAGCCATTTCGGCGACGAGGCTGTGGAAGTCCATTTTCGGATCGTTGGTATAGCCGTCTAGAAATTCGGACAAGCCCTTCAATTCCGTATTTTTTGAATCCCCGTAGGCCTTAGCGTAGTGCACCAAGATCCTTGGTTCCTGTTGCGAGTAGTCTATCGCCGCCCACTGTTGCCCCTCTTCCGGTAGGAACAGACTTCGGATCATCGGTCCGAGTGTCGGGTTCCGTGCAGGCAACTGCTGAATGTTCGGGTTCTGATAACTCAGGCGACCGGACACGGTGCCGCCGGAATCGCTGCGGTTTTGATTGATGTGCGCGTGAATGCGCCCGTCCTTTCCAACATACTTCAGGACGTTGCCGACAAAGGCCGAATGCGTTTTGTTCAGTTCCCTCGCTTGCATGATAAGGGCGGGTAATTCGTGAGAGTGTTCAGACAGGAACCCGCGCGTGAAGGACGGTGCCCCCTGTTCGGTTTTTGGGTATGACAGGCCCACCTTTTCAAAAGCCGCAGCGACCGATTGAGCGGCCCAGATTTCAATATCTTTCCCGGCCAGTTTTTTAATCTTTCGGAGCGTGGCTTTTTCCTGTTTGATGAGTTCCTGTTTGGTCCGTTCGGCGCGGTCAAGATCGACGCGAATACCTTTCCATGTCATTTCGATCAGGCAGGGTAGCAACGCCATTTCCAGTTCCCAGATAGTGGTCAGATCTTGCTTCATCAGTTCCAATTTGAAGCAGTGCCACAGTTCCAGCGTTAAACGGGCATCGGCTTCGCCGTAGGGGCCAACGTACATGGCGGGAAGCAGATACAGTTCGGCTTTTGGATCTACGCCAAACTCTTGCGCGGCTTCGGTGAGCAGGCGTTCGCTTTTTGTTTGGGACAGGTAATCGTAAGCCAGTGCGTTCAGCGAATAGGAGAAGCGGTTTTCATCGAGCAAGCTGGCGGTGATCATGGTGTCGATGAGCTTACCCTTGACGGTAAAGCCCTCGTGTTTCAGAAAACCCACATCGTACGCGGCGTTGTGAAAAATTTTGTCGGCGGGGCATTCGCAGATTTTTTTAATCCAGCGGTGCACGATGCGTTCATCCAGATTGCCGCCGCCCATGTGTCGGATCGGCACGTAGCCATTCCACGAAGCGGTGGCAATGGCATAGCCGACGACTTCGCCGTTGCCCGTAGGCCAGCCGGGGCCGTGGGATTTTAAATTGGGGTCTTTTGTTTCCAAGTCGATGGCGATTTCAGTTGCGGACGTGAGGTCTGGAAGCTCACTGGGAGGCACCCATTCGCTTTTCGGTGGAAACATTGCCATCTGAAGTTTAGTGACAGATTTCATTCTTCACCTGCGGTATTCGCGCGGGAGCGTTGCTTGATAAATAGGAGTAAGGCTTCCGGCTCATAGCAAACGCGGCGGCCTAGCTTAACAAATCTAGGTCCTCCTCCGAGCCAGCGCCACTTCGTCAATGCCGATTTGCTCACGCCCAGAAATTCGGCGGCGGCCCGTGTGTCTAGCAGTGCGTCTTCGGGGGCTAATGTTTTTATGGCGGCCCGTTTGGCGACGGGTTGTGTCGTTTCGTACTCGGCGCGATCGTCCCCCATTTCGAGTACAACATCGACCAACAATCCTTGCCACTTTTCGAGAATGTTGATGTACCCCGCCATGTTCTGCGCGGCGACGGACTCCTCCAGAGCTTGCACCTCATCTAAACCACGTACGGCCCTTTGAAACTCTTCCCTCTCGTTATCTAAAATTCTGGACAACCGGGATTCAAATTCCGTCAAGTCGAGGCTCAAGTCCTTCAACACTTTTTTTCTGATTTCGTTCATATTAGGTAGCTCAAATGTAGGTTTTCTGGTTCCACAATATATAAGTTTTGTCTTGCGCGTGTTACTCCCACGTAAAAAACGCGGTGCGTGTCATTGTCGAAATCCAACGCGGCTGCGGGCGCTAGATCGGAAAACAAAACGACGTTATCCGCTTCGCCGCCTTTCGCTTGATGAATGGTGGATAATCGAATACGCGGTTCGGCGTTGAACTTTTCTCCGCGCCGTAACAAGGCGACGATGTACGCACGATCGGCATCCGGCAGGCGGTCCATGGCTTCGTGCCAGATCTGGTCCGCACTAGCCACCAATCCGTGTTGTTTCTGAAGTTTTTCCAGTGTGAACATCGTGGTGTCGTCTTCGAGAATTTTTTTGTGCCCACGGTTGACTCGTACCCCATTTCCGGACATGTATGCATAAATGCACTGAGCCGTGTGCAGTGAGACTTCGTTCCCTTTCCGCAAAGTTTCCCACCCATTGACAGCTTCGGATAATTTTTCAGAAATCGATCGCTGGCGGGGACGTTCGAAAAGGTAGCCCATGGAGCGCAATGTGGTGTCTAGCGGGTCCAGCATGTAGTTCGCTTGGGTAAGAATGAGCCATGAGCCGTGGGACAAGTCTGCTTCGGACAGGTCATAGATCCGTTCGACGGTGCCCTTTTCCTGCCGGGGCAGGTATCGCTTGGGGTACCGGTCTGTGATCCGCGACACAATTTTATCGGCAACGGTATGGACGCTTCGTGGGATCCGATAGGATTGCTCCAAGGTTTCGGTGCCGCCGGGTAGGTGGATGAATTGATTGATGTCTGCCCCCGCCCAACGGTAGATGGCTTGGTCGTCGTCGCCCGCGCAATACATTTTTTCGCTGTGCTTATCCAGACCGTGGGCAATGTCCCATTGCAGTGGACTCAGGTCTTGTGCTTCATCGAGAAAGCAGACTTTGAACCGTGGGCAGTGGTCCGCCATATTTTCCGCAAACATCACGAGCGTATCTGTGTAGTCCAGCAGACCGTTCGCTTTTTTATACTTGTGGTAGGCGCGGGCCACGTACGACACTTCTTCCCACACGTTATCCAAATGGGATTGGTCATATTGCGCCCGAACGGAAACTTTCCGCAACCTCGCTAAATTTATGAGGCTTAGAATGGGGTGGTCCGAGGAAGAAAGTGTTGTTCCATCGCCCACAAAGGGTTCTTTTTTGGACCGTACCAACTCGATCCCAAGGTGCTTTGAAAGCTCATGGAAATGTGAGATTTCCATTTGTTGATCTTTGCGAAGCCCGAGGAGCCTGTAGGACAAACTGTGTAATGTGCGAAAGTAGACGAGGTCCTGTTCCGCATCCAAGTTAAAGCGCTTCGCGGCGCGGTCCCGCGCTTCCGTGGCGGCTTTTTTTGTGAACGAGAGGAATGCGATCTGGTTAGGAGGCACTTCATCGGCCAGAGCTTGATCCACCAGATTTAACAGCGTCGTCGTTTTGCCCGTACCGGGGGGTCCGAAGATCCGAAACATCAGAAAGGGGAGTCCTTATTTTCCCCGAAATCTGGGGCAGGCACTTCAACAGCATGCTGTTCGTGCGCCGGAATAGACCAGACGCGGATAGGTTTCCCGCTCACTTTGAGGAGAATCGATTTCCCGTTGATGTCCCGCAGACGCTGGGCCATCTTGTGCGGTTTGAAATCAAAGAACCGGTTCTTTCGCAGGAAGGCATCAAAATCTTTGAGTCGGAAATATGTGACACCGTCTTCTTCATCGGTGTAAGGGCGTCTTAAAAGGATTTCCTCCCGTTCACTGGCGCGCTGCTTGCTCGTGCACCACTCTTCGAGGAAATCATAAAACTGTCCCGCGATGCTGGCGTCCTGACTCACTTCCCGTACGTTTCCCTCGGTTTGCGTCATGTCCATCAACAAGTGGTTCAGGCGTCCTTCCCACACTTCTTTGGTTTGAGTTCGCGGCATGAAATTCAATTGTTCGACGCAGGATCTCTGGAAGGCGGGCTGGTTCATTAGACCTTCCGTGTCCATTTCCAAGGGCTGTCCGTTCACGTCCACAAACCAGACGGGAGGCTGGCTGTTATATTTTCGAAGGTTGGCGATAAGTGTTCCGGTGGCCGTGGCGTCTACACCGTGCTTTCGTGTCCGGCATAAATCAGCATTGCAAAAGGCGTTTATGGGGCTGTCTTTACATTTGTACGTGTAGTCTTTTTTCTGCAACTGCTTGGCGACAACATTGACTTCCGAGAGGGGCAACGGAGGAACAAGGTAGTTGGCGTTGTAATTCAAAATCTCCGTTTCCCATGCGTCTGGGAAGGCTTTTCGCAAAAAAACGCCGATATTGAACAGGCCGTTATTTCGGGATCCCTCGGAAATTTTTTGAGAACACAGATGCTGTAGACAGGGAGGGCCGTCGGGAACGGGCGTACCGTCCGTGGCTTCAATGGTCAGGGCCAGCAACTGCTCTGGAGTTTGAACATGCTTTCCGTGAAGTTCAAAAAACTCGGAAAGTGTGGCAGCGGAGCCGTCATCATGGATAGCGTAGCGCAACCCATCGGAGGCATCATAGTAAGGAATGTTCAGAAAATTCCCTACATCCCCCCGGTCCAGATTGAGTTGGATCTGTTTAGGAAACACCTCACACGTGCCGTAGCCCAGCCCTGCGCTCAAACTCTGCAACACCTCTTGCATCTCTTTTGCGGCAATCCACTCCGTGCAGAACAAAAAGCAATGTGCGCCTCCGGATTTGCTTCGACAAACGACAAGCGGCAATTTTGCTTTGCGGATTTTTTCCACCAGCACCTTGTGGTCCAGCGGATACTCATCAATATCGAGACAACCCCAGCGGCATTCGTTCGTTTCGTTGATGGGAATGATCCCAATCGAAACCCCTTCCCCGCTCAAGTGGTTTTCCCACAGAGCCGTGGTTCGTGGTTCGCGAACTAGGCTGGCTTTTCCTAGATTTTTTCCGTTCGCGTTTTTTCGTTTGACATTGTAGGTTCCGTACGCCTGTCTCAGGCCGTCGAAAATACCTGCAAATTTTCCTGCATCTGACATGAAACCCCCCTGATCGAGACGGCGCATAACGCGCCGTCATAATTTTTTGTTTTAGTTCCGATCAGAAAGGCACATCTTCGTCTATTTCGGTACCCCCCTCTTCCTGCTGATGCTTAACCGTGACGGATCCGCTTGCGATGCTGTGAGCAAATTGACGGGCTTCCTGATAGTGGTCCGCGTTGTCCACAGGGCCTTCCAAGGTCACGTCCCAGTTGAACCATTCGCCCTCATCATTGCCGTCTTCAATGACCTGCAAGGTGTAAACGTAGGCAAAACGAGGCGGGCTAAAAATCTTCCCCGCGTCGTTAGTCATCACCCGCGAGGCAATCATGCTGTTCCATTTTCGCGACTTTTTTAAGGCCGTGCTTTTCATCGCGAGCAACGCAACAGTGGAACTCTCGTTGTCGTCTAAAACCAACAAATAGTGGTGATGCGTGTCCTCAAGGTAGGACCCGCTGTCGGTGTAATCCTTGTTGTCTTCAGGACTTCTGGTGGTTTCCGGGCGTTTTTCGTCCGGCGTGTAGATAGCGACGGGGGCGTTGTTGCCATCGCCGCGCGGCGTCCACTCAATGAACCGACGTTGGTAGGCCGACGGAATAACTCGTAATTTTCTGTCGGAGTAAATCTCGTTGGTCACGGTGTTCCAGACATCCCCCGGCGAGGCATTTATCCCCAGCGCCTTCAACTGCTTGATGCTTTTTTGGCTGCTGGCTTGCAGGAGTTTCAGGAAGGGCAGCGCGAGGTCTTCCTGCCGCACCTCTTCATTTCCCACCCCCGCGTCCGCTTCGAGCAATGTCGTATCCAGCCCAGTAGTTAACGCTTTATTCTCTTTATTTTTGGTCATTTTCGTCGCCATTATTTGCTTCCTCTTTTGATTGTTGCTCGCTGCCCGACAAAAACGCCGAACAGCTCCATCGGAATTTCTTCACCCTGCTCCACACGCTCCTTCACAAAGGCTTTGAGCGTTGAGGGGTGAACCTCTGTTTTTTGAGCCGGAGAAAATCCCTGCCCTTCAATGATGTCTACGAACTCACGCGCCTTGCTGTCTTCGTCTCGTCCGAAGTTCACGCTTACCGTGTTTTTGATCAGATCATCGAATTCGTGCTCGCGAAGCCAATTGAAGGCGGCTTCTTTGTTGTCCACTTTTATGTGGGCACCGTAGGTTTGTTTCACAGAAATTTTAGAACCATCTTCCAATTCGAATGCGGACAGGCCCATCTCAGTGAGCATGGCCGGAAGATCTTCATCGGTTAGTTTTAGCAGGCTTTTTTTCTTTTGCTTGAGCAAGAACTCCAATTGCTCAATGTCTTCTTCTGTTTCAATAATGCGGTTGGCAACTTCAGCAACCGTTTTGAGATTGGTGTCATCGACGTTGTTTAATTTGGAAGAGACGGAATCAGCTTCCATATCGAAGGTTAAATCGCTCATAGATTCTCCTGTTTCGTGTTTCGTGTTTCGTGTTTGAAAGGGTGATTGGCCCTTTACGCGGCCTAGAATGTCTTATATCATTGCACAAGTCAAGGGGAAAACTATGCTCGCATCGACACGCACTTATGATTTCAAAACGAAGCCCTATGAGCATCAGGCGGTCGCTCTGAAAACCTCGTGCTTTTCAGAATATTACGCTCTGTATATGGAAATGGGCACGGGAAAAAGCAAAGTTATTGTGGACACGATGGCGTCGCTGTTTGAAGCAGGACACATTGACACGGTTCTCATTCTGGCTCCGAAGGGCGTTTACGACAACTGGGTCAGAGCTGAGATCCCCCGGCACCTGCCCGACCGCGTCCAGCACAATTTGGTCCGGTGGCAAAACAACCTCACAAAAAAATTTATTGCTGAGATGCAAGGCATTCTCTATCCAGCCACGCGTGAAGCAGAAACGCTGCACACTTTGGTGATGAACATCGAAGCCATGAGTACGAAAAAGGGCGCAAGCACGGTTCTCAAATACCTCAAGAACAATCCCAAAAATTTATTGGTCGTAGACGAAAGCACGGCCATAAAAAATCATAAAGCGCTGCGGACAAAAAACATTATCAAGGCGGCTCAGTTTGCGAAGTACCGGCGAATTCTGACCGGTTCGCCCATCACAAAATCCCCTATGGACCTGTACAGTCAATGTACGTTTTTAAGCCCCAAGGCTTTAGGCTTCAAAAGTTTTTATGCGTTTCGAAATCGTTATGCGCGAATGCAGCAACGTCATATTGGTCCCCGCAGCATTCAGGAAATTGTGGGTTACCAACGGCTCGATGAACTGAATGAAAAGCTTAATCGGTTCTCGCTGAGAACACTGAAAAAAGATTGTTTAGATCTGCCCGAAAAAATTTACATGCGCCGAGACGTTCCTTTAACCGCAGAGCAAGAACGCCTCTATCGACAGATGAAAAAGTTGGCGCTCGCGCAGTTCGATCAAGGAGAACTGGCAACCACTTCTTCTGTTTTGACACAAATCATGAGACTTCAACAAATCACCTGTGGGTTTTTGAAACCAGACAACGGTGAAATAGAAGAGATCAAAAACAACCGCCTCGACGAACTCATGGCGGTTGTCGAAGAGCTTCAGGGAAAGGCAATCATATGGGCTTCGTGGACGCACGATATAGTCCGGATTGACAAAGCCCTGCGCCGTCGCTTTGGAGACGAAGCGGCGGCCTCTTATTTTGGCGAAACCGAACAGAAGCATCGACAGGAAATAGTCGAAAAGTTTCAGGACCCCGATTCAGAATTGCGGTTTTTTGTCGGCCAGCCGAGAACCGGGGGGTTCGGATTAACTCTCTCCGTCGCTCAGACGGTCATCTACTTCAGCAACAGTTATGATTTAGAGATCCGGCTCCAGTCGGAAGACCGCGCCCATAGAATAGGTCAAGAAAATAACGTGACCTACATAGATCTCGTTACTCCCGACACCATTGATGAAAAAATCCTGCAAGCACTGCGGGATAAGATCAATATCTCAAGTCAGGTGCTAGGGGAAAAAGCCCGCGAATGGCTGATCTAGGGGCGGTACGAACCGATCCCTTGGTTAATCAAGCCTGAAGTAATGTCTCCGGGGAACATTTGAGCAAAGCGCTGCCGGTTCTCCGGCGTGGTACCTTGGGCCGTGGGCTGCGGGGCAGGTGCGGGAGCCGGGGGTTGTGGTGCAGGAGCAGACGCCGCTGGGGCTCGTCCGGGGATTAATGCACGTCCCACACGTGGAATATATTCTCGAACCGGTGCTACCGGCCCACGAGACTGGGGAGTTGGGGCGTCTTCTGGAAAAGGCTGTTCAACGTCTTCGGCTGTGTATGCCTCATATCCTAGAACGGGTCGTCGCACCATAGCGGTAACGGGTGCCCCAAGGCTGTAAGCTATCGCATTACCGATGGTTTGAGCCGCAGCAGTTTTGTCCTGTTCGGTACGCCCTTTTTTAAGAAGCGCTTCTAACAGTTCCGCCCCGTCTTTTCCCGGCGTCGAGGCCTTGATAAGAATGTCCTGAATCAGAACGGAGGGCATGTCATTGAGATAGGCTTTTGCGAAAGTTGCGGCTGCACCCGGTATTTGAACTGTCCCGCCCATTCCTGTTTTTGCAGCAGCCGTACGACCCGCTGCGGCACCAATTACTCGTGCCGCAAATACAAACAGCGGAGAGTCGTTTTCCAATATTTTAGAGACATCTTCGCCCTGATCGGCTAAACGCTCCAGCTTAGCCATTTGCGTGATGATATTGTCTAGTTTTTTGTTAAACGTCGTACCTACGATTTCATCATCGACCAGAGCCTCAAGAAGCGGGGGCATTCTATGCCCGTTATGCTCCGGTTCAAATAAAACCTTGTGGATCTTTTTAAGGCTGTAGCCGTCGGGGGTTCGCGCCTCTTCAAAGGCGTATTTGATAATCGAGTCCCTGAAAGCCTCACGAGCCTCTGTATTAGGGTGCCCCTTTGCCAAGCGAACCAATTCTTTGTACTGAGCAGAAAAGTTTTTGTTGTCCTTCCGAAATATGTTTGCCACTACTTTGGTAGGGTTTTCGTTCCCTAAAAGTTTTGCCCACACGGCTTCTTTTTGCATGTTCGTCCAAAAATCACCTACGGGCGTCGCCGTTTCACCCGGACCTTTAAGTGCAAAATCTACACTGTCAGGGAAGTCGGGATGGTTGTTGTAATAAGCCGATACCAATTGATTTCGTTTGGGAAGGTCCGTTAAATCATCCCGTAACGTACTTAGAATGTCTAAGGAAAGAATCTCTTTGTGGTCCTCTAAAAACTTTCCCCATTTTTTCTCGTCTACTATCACACGATTACTGGTTTCCCCCGTCGCGGGGTTTGGAATCGGAGTGACAACAACAGCCTCATCTCGAAAGGCTTGTCGCAGGAACATATCCAGCGCGTCATTGACGCCTGCTTTTCTTAGACTTTCATCTTCAATGAGCGACCTCATATTTGGAACAGAAAACCCTTCTGCGGTTTTGTTAATACCTCTTGAGGCGGTTTCTAATAGGGATAGGGCCTCTTGAAGTTCGTTATACTTTATAGCAACCGCATTACTGCTTCCCTTGAACATTTCCTCTAACGCTAATTCTGCCGGTACTTTATATTGTCCCGTTCCCTTTACGTGACCCAGAGTTCCACCAAAGCTCCTTGAAAAGCTGTCGTTAAGGGCTCTGGAAAACGTGTAGGCTTTTATCAATTGTTTGACATTAGGACCTACATCCTGAGCTTCATCAATTACTGCTCCAGAAATGGGGTCTATGTTAACGTTGGCCCCCATATCATCCAGCGCCGCTTCTGCTAATTCGCCATAAATTCGACGGGCGTTATAATTAACCACTTCCCCGGCTTGCGTACTTCTTACGCTGTTCAGCATTTCCGATCTAAAATTCATAAGCTCTCGTAACGTGGTACGTTTAAAATGCTCCGGTGCTGTACCATCCGGAGTACTGACGCTTGTAAGTTCGGCAGTTAGCCCCTCTATTTCGGCATCTGTCTTCCGAAGATTCAGCCTTTTCCTTGCCAATTCTGCGGCGTTTTGTCGTTGTTTGGACGTCAAAGTTTTTTCCACACCCTCAATAGTTTCATAGGTGCCGGGGGCCCCTCCTCCTTGCGGCGTGGTTCGAAAGGCCCTTTCCGCTCGGCGCAGTTTTTCATCTGGGGTTAAACCCGTACCCATAGCCCTGCTGCTAAGATACTTATCTAACGCCCGTCCCGCTGATTGCCCGGAGGATTTGCTTACCGCTTTGTTTAACTCATGGGACAGCTTTTCCCTGTTTTCTAACCGCGCCGTTAATTGCCCCCACAATTGACGATCGGGGTTTTCTAGGTCTTTGAGGAAATCGGGAATACCCGCTCTCTGTAATTCTTTAAGCGTTGCGCCTTGTTTCAACAGCTTGACGTATTCGTCATTCCACCGTTTTGCAATATTGTCTACAGACACCTCCATTGTTTTATCAACGTTCTCATAAAGGCTCTTTTCTACACGCCGCGCGTCTGCTAATGCGCCTTTCATACTTTCGTGAACTTGCTTATTGACTGCTCTTTGTATGGTCGCTGGTGTTGCTTCGGCTCTAAGGGTCAATTCCTCTTCAGTTAGGCGTTTCCCCGTTCTTGCATCAAACTGCCCCTCTTGGGTACGTTGTGCAAACTTTTCTGTTGCAGTAACCGCATTATCCAACCGTGTATCAAACCATTTTGTAAATGTGTCCTGAAGCATTTTTTCTTCTAGCTTCGCCGCCATGTTGACGAGATTTGGATCTGAGTGAGAATAAAGCGCCGTTATAAGTCCTGTTAGTGCAGCATGGCCGTCTCTAGCCGACTTTTTGTTAACCGCAGAATAAGCGGGGCTTACGTCTGACAAGAACTTTTCTAATATGGAATACGTCGTGCTTCCCGTTAATTGCGACGGCGTAACTTCAACCACGTTCCCTGAAACGTCTTCAAACTTTGCGGCTTTAAGCGTGGCTAAAAACTCTTCTGGAGTTTCCTCGATACCTCTCTTTTGTAATTCCTCAAATAGGTTGACCATGTAATCCGCAGCCTGTTGCTCTCTGGCTCCTTTGCCGAAAGCAGATCTGGCTTTTCGAAAAGGAACTTTGACGAGGGAAAGCATGGAGCCGGGATAAATGACAGAAGCTGTGACTTCAGCGCCTAATTTAGCCCCGGCTTGGGCCGGATAGAGTTCTTCTGCAACCATTGCCCCGAAAGGCGTCCACGCAAGGCCTAACGCAGCTTCACCTGCAATGACGCTCTTGGGGTGTTCAACGATGGCTTGTCCAACCTTTCTTAATACCCCTGCACCGCCCTCCAAGGCTTCCTGCGAAGCCCGTGTTCCCCTAGCCGCTCTCGCACGCGCCCTAGCCGCTTTCTCCCCGGCCTGTTGACGACCCCAGTCGAACATTTTTCTTACAAAACCTGAAGGGTCATCGGCTTCTTTAGCCCCCATCACGGCTACGTTTTTAGCAATTGCTGCGGGAGCCAAATTTGGAATTTCTTTTAGCACGTTCGCCATACTAAACGTAGCGGGAATAGACCCAATAAACATGCCCGCCGTTCTACCCGCTTCATAACGTGGGTAATCGGCAAGTTCCAACGGACGAGCTTCGCCAAAGACCTCGTCTACACCTTTTCTGGCAGCAAGTTCCGCACCAATGGCCCCGCCAAACACACCCGCTAAATAGCCCATGCCTTTTGCAATAGGCCCTAATCTTGCGGCTGCCGCAGCTTTTGCCGCCTTTGGCGCAAGATTCAGAATACGTGCCGATAAATTAGGCTTTTGTACGCCTGTTGCACGTACCCTTGGATCGACCTGACGAGGTGGGGAAGGATCCCGTGCGGTTTCTCTTAGCTTTTGACCTGCCGCCGATGCGGCACTCGCTGCGCCACGCATCACTTTTCCTGCGCCGCGTCCCCCATATACGCCACCCGCTCCCAAAGCAAGTGTGGGAGCAAGCTCTCTCCCGAAACCACGGGCCGCAGCCCCATAGCCGCCCCCGTATTCTTCACGGTCTACGCCGGTTAATTTACTTATGATTTCGTCGTACGAATAGCCCGCTTTTGTAGCGGCTTCTATACTAAAGCGGGTTTCTTGAGCCAGTCGTTCAGCTATTTTTCGCTTGGCTTCTAAATCCTCATCACCCTTTTCTCGTAGGGCCGCATAAGCCCCACGGGTATCAAAATTTTCTATAAATCTGGAACCCGTTGGAGAAACCCCTAAAATGGGACGAGCTGTTTCCGCTGTGTTTCCAATACTCGATAAAGTATCTTCATCCAGAATTTCGGAGGGGTCTAAAAGGTCTGTGAAATCAGCCATGATTACTTAAAACGTGAAGAATCGATCTAAATCTTCATCTTGCTCGTCCATGCCTATACCCATTTTTCGCTCATAAGCGTTTGTCAATTTATCGTATTCTCTTTGAAGAGCCCGCGCCGAGGATAAGTCGCGTTTGGTTTTTATAATTTGTTTGCGATCTAACTCCCCCGATTCTAGCTTTTCAAGTAAAAGTTTACCGGCAAAATCCATGGTGCGGGAGGCGGTTTTAAATTGATTCAAAGATCGTCGGTCATTGTAGATAAAACTTTTTGAAGGCACTTGCAGTTTCTGCAATCTTAATTGGAGTTGTAAATTCTCCTTTCCTGAAATGGTCTTCATCATTTCAGTAGTGGCGATAGTACTTAGCGCATCTAAAGCCGGTATAAGCTCTTCGGCGGATTGCGACATTGATGGAATGTCTGTACCAAATACCTCATTAGCTAAATCCGAGGCTTGGTTAATATAGAAGTTTGCTTTGGCAGAAACGCCTGTCCCCGCCGTCAGATCTAAACC
>TARA_R110002074_G_scaffold73442_2_pt1 | contig 16629 bp, 12 predicted proteins | sample TARA_R110002074 | Tara Oceans TARA_R110002074 (sample SAMEA4397215) | marine metagenome | biome: Polar Biome; feature: [MIX] marine epipelagic wind mixed layer (ENVO:01000061); material: water (ENVO:00002006), including particulate matter (ENVO:01000060) such as... | depth 10-100 m
ACCACCACCGGGAGAACCATTTTTACCAGTAGCACCACCAGAACCGCCAGATAGACCTGTTGAGGTTTGGTAATTAACTCCACCACCACCACCAATACTTGTGATACTACCAAAAACTGAGTTAGCACCATTAGCACCACTATTTGTACCAGAAGCACCACCTGCACCGACAGTTACGGTGTAACTTTGAATTGCCGCCGTCAAACCAGTTTCGCTTGAGCCTCCGCCACCAGATGCTTCGTTATTCCAACTAGAGCGATAACCACCTGCGCCTCCGCCGCCCGGAGTACTACTACCACCCGAACCACCGCCGCCACCGATAACAAGGTAGTCAAGAACATTGTCATCAACGCCAAGAGTGTTGACTGAAAGTGTGCCGCTAGAAGTGAAGGTATGTATTTTATAATCGCCACTGTAGGTGATCGTACCACCCGTGGCTTCTAAGAATAATTTTTGATAGTGATAGCGAACTATTACGAGGCCAGAGCCACCTGTACCTAATCCAGCACCTGCCGCCTCTTTACCTGCACCACCTCCACCAGAACCAGTGTTTGCTGTGCCAGCAACTTCGGTTTGTGCAGAATAGTTTCCGCCTTGACCGCCGCCTCCTGCTCCTCCTGCACCAACAGGTCTAGTTAAATAGTTTCCACCACCACCACCGCCAGCCCGTGTCGTAGCGGTAAAATTTATACTAGAACTTAAACCAGCACCACCATCGTGAGAATCACCAGTTGCCGCCGCAGAAGTTTCACCAACAGCTCCTGCTCCACCGCCTCCGCCACTTGTGTTGCCGTTTCCGCCACCTCCAGCGAAACCTTGATTTGCAGTTCCAGCCGCCGTAGCTGTATTGCCCTCGCCAACTCCACCACCTGATCCACCAGTGCTACCATTACCGTTTTTAGTTCCACCGCCGCCACCGCCAGTACTTGTAATAGTTCCAAAAACTGAGTTTGCACCGTTAGTACCAGCGGCAGAATTACCACCAGCGGCTCCACCAGCCCCAACAGTTACGGTGTAAGAACCAGCCGCAGACAAAAGCGTACCTTCAAGAGTACCGCCACCACCTGTTGATTCTCCAAGGGTGCTGTTGCGATAGCCTCCAGCACCACCCCCGCCCGATCCTGACGTTCCACCCGAACCACCCCCTCCGCCGCCGCCAGCAATGACGAGGTATTGGATTGGAACTCGTTTATTGGCAGGTATTGTAAATGTGCCACTTGCCGTAAATGTGTGTATTTTATAGTTGCCTACTGTAGTGATTGAGTTGCCACCTGTAGCGGCATCGAGTGTTGGCGAGTATCGCGCAATGACAATGCCTGAACCACCTGCGGCACCGTCTCCTCCAGCAGTTGCCGTTGATCCACCACCGCCGCCGCCGCCTCCAGTATTTGCTGTACCAGCCACACCATGCCCACTAGCTGAACCAGCACCGCCATTCCCTCCACCGCCAGCACCGCCAGCACCAATGTCGGTATTTGTAGTGTGAGCGCCACCGCCACCACCGCCACCGCGAGTTACACTTGCGGAAGTGATACTGGAAGCAACACCTGCACCGCCACCACCATCGGCTAAACCTGTCGCTCCAACGGCTCCTGCACCGCCACCACCAGCGGCGTGAAAAGGGCCAGTGCCTTGGCCAACACCACCGGCAAAACCTTGATTAGACGTACCCGCTCCAGCAACACCACCACCAGAAGTGTTCCAAGAACCACCGCCACCACCTGACCCACCTGATTTTCCAAAGAATGTAGGCTGGCTAACGCCTGAATCGTAGCCACCAGTACCTCCACCCCCTATTGATGTAATTGATGCAAAAACTGAATTTGAACCGTTGGCACTTATTATACCTGAACTGCTAAAACCTCCAGCATTGTCACCTGCGGCACCGCCAGCACCAATCGTCACAGTGTTGGATGATACACCAAGAGTTAAGGGAGTTTCGCTTGATCCCCCGCCACCAGAAGTTTCCGAAAGGTATGAATTACGATAGCCGCCAGCACCACCTCCACCACCCATCATGGCGGCACCACCGCCGCCGCCAGCTACAACGAGATAGCTAACAGCAGTCTCACCAGTTACAACGGCGAACGTGCCACTGCCTGTGAATGTGTGGTAAACCTCAAGGCCAGTACCAGCGATAGTGTTTCCACCCGTGGCAAAAAAGTCGGCACCGCCAGATGACGATATTCCACCTTGCATCGAGTAAATAGAGGCGAACATTATTGAAGAGCCTTCACAGTCAGAAGTGAAAATCCGTTTGCTTTAGTCAGGTAGAAAAAGAAATCGTCTCCGTTTGTTGTGCTAATATCGTCACCGTCAACTAACGTGAAGCCAGAAGTAGTGATTGTCCCAGCAGAAGCGTTATTTGTGTATTGAATTATGACAGCGCAATCATCTGTAGTTGGCGCTAGTGTGTGCGCCCCACCGTTTACAGCCCTTTGAATATTCCCATTGTCTTGGTCAGGCGTATAAGTTCCTGAAGATTTGGTGCCAGCATTATACACGGTTGTGGAATAGCCAGCGGTTAAATTGTCAGCAACATCCGCGAACAAAGTGTCTGCGTTGTATGCTTGAACATCTGTGCCAATTACTGCGCCATCTTTTAATAATTTACCTGTTGTTCCGTCAAATTTTGCTAAACTGTTATTTGTCGATGAACCAGGGCCAACTAAATCGCCAGAACCGTCTAGCCTGTCTGCGCTAAGTAACTGAAATTGAGTGCCATCGTAAATCACGCTAGTCACGCCAGTTGTTAAAATAGAGGCTCCTGATATTGCAGCACCACCAATCTGAACCGCTTTAGTCCCAAGGCCACTTACATTTAAAGTTGTTGCGCCTGTGGAGTTTGCGGCGGCCTTAAAATGAAACACCTGACCAGCAACGTAGGAAGTTACGGCTGGTGCTGGCGCAATTACTGCTGCGTTAGCTCCCCCAGTGTCGGATGCCACATAGTTCATGGAGGCGTTTTGCGCCTGTCCTAGCGTCAGTGAATCCGTGAGGGCCGTACCTACCGCCAAAGCCGTTAGCTTCTGGCTACCAGCGTTTATATTGCCTGTGAGGGTGGTCTGGCCGTCTTTACTGACTGACTGCGTTAAAGCGGTAACTAAGTCGTTAATTTGATCGTTGTAATATGTTTCGCTGATAACCGTATCAAACTGGGCATCTGCGCCTACTTTTACATACGTTCCTGATCCGTTTCGTGCCATTAGTTATCTCCTACCGCTATAAATATTCGCCGCCGATATTCCGGGAGCGTTTAAGTTTGTTAAATTTTCAGAAAGCCGCCCTGCGCCTTGAGGCCTATTTAAAAGGGAACTTATTAATCTTTGGCCTGGCCTTGTGTATGCTCCAGCCGCTAAACCAAGACCCAGCCCTGTAAGTGGATTAATTTGAGACCCACCTACACCACTCAAAAGAAGCGCGTGTAATAACCTTGGCGCAGTACCAGAATCATTTAATGTTTGTGGCAATCTTTGCATTGCAATATCAGACAAATCTTGCATTGTAGCCGCGCCTCTAGCGTAGGCTGTTTTATCCTTTGAAGGGTCAGCAGCGCGAACTGCCGTATTTAAATTAGCTGGAGTAAACACACCCGAAATTTCATCATTAGCAGTTCTGCCAGCCGTTGAAGACATTTGCCCTGCCTTTCCTACAATTTTGCTTAAACGGTACGCTTGATTGACTGAAGCAAGTTGGGTTGCTTCGTCACCCGAAACAGACCTTTCTAAACCTCGTCTAAGTATTGCCCTTAACTCTCTTATTGCTCCTGCTAACTCAGCATCATCACCGCCTTTGCGAGAATAATCTTTTACTAATTTAGTAAGTTTTGATTCAACTTTTTTAAAAGTCTCTCCTGAGATTGACGCTTTTGCATCTATGTTTTTAAAAATTTGGTCATCAATCAATTTCTTTAATTTAGGGGCAGTTTCTTTACTTAAATACAAACCATTATCCATTAAAGTAGATAATTCTTCTGCAAATTTATCATCAGCTTGAAGTCGAATTTTTGGTAAAAGAGTTTCGTACTTATTGCTAATTTTTCTTATCATCTCATCTATTGCAGTTCTGCCAATGGGTGTCTTTTTAGAGAGTTTTTCACCAATAGGCTCTAAAGCACGATTAATTGCGACACGATTTAAATCAGTAATTCCTCGTTGTTGCGCTGCGTTTATTACGCGACCAAGACCGGGAATATTGCCTGCCGAATCTTCAAAAGTTTGGACAACACCGCCCATTCGTTGACCTGGGGTTAATGTAATACCTGCGTCTATAAGTTTCTTTGCCGCGCCCCCTATATTTGATTTAGGCAAGATCGCCCGACTTAATGCCCCTACAGCCGTAGGAATAGCTGCGCCAAGTCCTGCGCCTAGCCCTGCGCCAATACCAGCCCCTTTAAGCCTTTCTCCTTCAGTAGCGTAGCCACTGCCAGCTAACGCCCCTTGGCCTGCTCCAATGCCTGCAAATTTTGCTAATTTAGGCGCATTTTGGAGTGCTTTCATAGCCATGACTTTAGACGCTCCAGCACCTCCTGTTACAGCCCCACCAGCAAGTTCTAATCCAAAAGCTGTTTTGGGATTTGCCTGTCCAAAATCGTCTAAAACGCCTCTAGCTTCTGCTAAATGTTCATCGTAAGTTTTGTCACCAAATATACTTGGCAATTCTGACCTTATTAATGCTCGCAATTCATCAGCATATCCAAAAGTGGCTCCTTGCGCTAACTTGCCAGCACCACCAACAACATTGTCCATAAATGTTCTTTCTTTTGGTGGCTCTATTTTGGGCGCAGAAACAGGAACGTTTTGTTTTTCTGATTGAGTTTTAGCAAAATTTAAAATGTCTTCGCTACTTGCCCCTTCTGGGTGAGTAACAGTAATTATTTCGCCAGTGGGTGATTTAACTTTAGTTTCTGCCATATCTATTTATCTTTTCCTAAAATTGACCAACCCTCTTCACCGCCAAGAGATTTTTTCATTCGTTTGTAGGCTTCGCCTGCTGTTGTTTTCATAGCGGCTTCTGCTACTTGGCGTGAGCGTTGTTTTTGAGCTATTGTTTGCGCATTGTCTCCAGCAATTGGAAAGTATTTAATTATTTCATTTTCCATTTCTTCAACACCAATGACCGCTCCACTTTCTTTTCTTAAATTAGCTGTGACCCAATCACGTTTTGCCTGTTCATATAATTGCCCTTCATTACTCATTGAATAATTTCCAAGCACTGGAACGTTGCTTGAAATACGATCTCTAACATTTGCAGGGTCAAAATCATCATTTGTCCCTAATTTACCATCAGGGCCAGCTAATATTTTATCTATGTTGCCCCTAGATCGTTCCATTCTAAGTGCAAAGCCACCAGCTTTTGCTTGGTCTTGCGTAAGAGGAGCTATTTGTCTCATTTCTCTTGCAACTTCTAATCTGCTTTCGTTAGTTTGAGGGGCAGGAGCTTCGCCAAAAACTCTTTGTTCTCCAAGCTGGTTTATTCCTACTTTTGCCCACCCTGTCGAACTGGAAGGCCATTTAATAATTTGAGGTGAACCAAATTTCTTTTGAGCGTTTTCTACATCAATCTTTTTAAGATTAGATTGTCTGTCAAATAATGTTGTCGCATCTAACAACTTATTTTCTCTCGCTGTTTTAGCCAACTGTGCCGCCCTGTCTTGTCCTGCTTGAGCCATTGTTAAAGGCAATAGGGCTTGCGTGGCACGTTCATTAGGGCCAGCAGCTAATAATGCTCGTAGGCTTCTTTGTGCGCCTCTTATTGGGCTAGTAGCTTCTCTAGCTTGAATTTCTGGCGTTGCAAGTCTTGTAGTTTCGTACTCTTCTGGAGCAAGGTCTATTTCTTCTACGCTAACACCGGGGTCAGCCGCTTTAAACTCAACTGCTGGCGAATATGGCGTTGCCAAACCTTCAGATAATGCCTTGTTATATGCGTCAGCCTTCTTTGTGTCCTCGCCCATTAACCAACCAGCTATTCCTTTTTTAAACATAGACGCAAGGCCACTGGTCAGCGTCCCATTGTTCTCGCTATCTTCAATAAGTTGCTTGGCAAGTTCCATGTCGCGGCTTCTAAATCTTGCACCAGGTAAATTTCCGTATGTCATACTAGCCATTTAACGCTCCATAATTTACCATGTCATATCCACTAGAATGTTTTTTAACTGCGTGTGGAATAATCTTCTTGACCTCATCAGCCATTACGCCAACCCCGTCTTCACCCCAAATATATTTGTAACTGTAAACACCAAGGCCATTTGCCATTTCACCAATCTTTTTAATCTGCTTTTTTAAACGCCTGTCAGAAAATCTAAAAGCGGCTTGCGCTCCTGTGCCTAGCAAATCAAACAAACCGCTGTTGCTTGCAGAAGCATTACGACTAGCAATATTATAATTATTCATGTTAGCGGCATTTCTTTGTCCAGCCGCCGCTACATTTGCGCCCAAATAATCAGGGGCAGCAATTTGCCCAGTAGGGGCGTTTACAAAACTTGGAGTTGTTGGGGCCGACCCTGTTAACAGCGTATTTAATTCGGACAAGGGCTGGTTCCGTGTCATTAAGGCTTCTTGGATTGCCCTGTTTCTAGCGTCAGTTTGTAGCCCATAAAGCCTAGACATCTCATTGCCACTTTGTACGTCTGCGCCTAAATAGAGATCGTTTCGCGCCCTGTTAAGCTCATCAATAGCAGTGTTATAACCAGCACTACCAACAGTAAAACCTCGGTTAGCTAAACTAGTTTCAAGTGCAGCGCGATCCCTTTCTTGTTCAGGCCGCAATCTTGCTAATATAGAATCTCTAGTTGCTTGCCTTGTCGCTTCATTAACAACTGGAGCATCACCAAAACTGCTCAACGTAAATGGGCTTGAGAGGCTAGATTTTACATCTCCTAATTGCGTTGTCGCTATGTCAGAGTATTGTTTTTTGGATGCCATAGCATCGTCATAAAGAATTTTATTCTCTGGCGTGAGCGTCTGTTTAATATCATACTGCGGGATGTCATTTACGCTGACTTGATTGCCAGCATCATCTAACCGCTGTTCGTATTTAACCGTCCCCTCTGGCGTATATTGGTCATACATATTAAGGGCGCGAGTATCGAGAGCCGCATCCTTATTATACTTAGCTTGTGCTGCCGCGCTTGCTCCAGGATTAATTACTACTGGTGCTGGTGCTTTAGGGGGTGATTTAAATCCCATCGTCTATCTCCAAAGTCTGTCATAATCTGGCCTTAACATACGCATAATTACGCAATGCTTCTTCGGGCCAAAATGGTGTGCTAAAGTGGCTTCTTTTTTAAAACCAATATGCGAATTAACTTTTAATGCTTTCTCGTTATCGTGCATGGTTGCCGTGTACAGTTTATAAATACCAAGTTGCTCAAAAGGGTATTGCAAAACTTCTGCAATAACGTCTTTTTTTGCCCACATCGGACTAATTGCTGCCATGCTCAGTTCAATTAGCTCAAATTCTTCGTAATAATTATTAAAAACAAAGCCTGCTATTAATTTGCCTTGGCTTTCGTATCCTATGCTAACATTTGGCCCAAACTCACGAGAGTGGGGTATTTTGTCAGCAACCCAAGCGGCGATATATTCATCCTCGCCATATCTGAACATCTATAATTGGCCACCTTTTTGATAAGTAAAATTTGTTGCTATCCAAGATGGCCTAGCTGTTTTTGTGTCAACTCTAATCCTAATACTTGCCGCTCTTCCTTTTCCGCGAACACCCCGCCAACCCCTATAGACTTGGCCTGCCGTTCCCCAGATACCGATCCCCCATTTTGACACACCCCAAATTCCAGAGCGTGTCGGACTCGCCGCAGAAACACCTGTGGGAACCTTAACTTGAAAATCTAGATTAAGATCAATAGCGGCGTTTGGATTACCATCGCTTTCAAAAATAGGTTCAACCAATTTAAAGATTTTATTTTGTGCTGGTGACTTAAAATAACTAAACGCTTGCAACCCATCAGCCTCGATGTTTACGCCACTGTCACTACTACCGTCATCAAACTTTAAAACTTTACCGTCCGCTGTCCCAAAATAAAGGTCATCGCCTATTAAACCAAAACAAATTGCGTTTAACCCAGTAAAGCGACAAGGCGCACCCGTAATTGTATTAAATACATATTGATGGCTTGTTTCCGTAGACTGCATAATGTTAAAAACTAACATACCGCCTTTAGGATACAGAATAGGTTGCCATCCAAATATATCACCATAAGACCGCACCGCATCATTAACAGCCTTTGAAATTTGATCCGACAAAGCAACCATGCCTGCCTGGCTTCGGTCTATGCTCAAAATGCCACTTAACGGCACAAAACCATCTTGGGTCATTAGAATTAAATCAGAACCAGCTTTAACCAAACACCTTCTGCCAATAGGCTTACCAATTTGAAACACACCAACCAATGACCAACTTGAGGCACTTGAAGGGTCTGTTCCGCTGTAAACTATTGCCTCGCCTTCTGAAGTTACAAACACGGCAACGTCATCTGCGCCTGCGCCAGAATCTCGTGTCCACGTTCCCATCGCTTGTATAAAACCACCTTTTGAGGCTATACCGCCAAGAGGAAATTCCGTAGCTGCTCCAGACACACTATTTACGCCTAAGTAATACGCCGAAAGACTGTTTTTTTCTCCAACCCACAAACGCCTCTGGTGTAGATTGCCCCATATAAGGTTTGCTGCTGTCATCCCAGAACAAGTTATTGCAGTCGTTGCCCAACTGCTACCATTATAGAGCAATGGCGTGTCTGTCCCGTTAAATAGCCTGACAAATTGACCACCAGCAGTTCCCATGTTTACAAACTGCCAACGGTTGTTAGAATGTCCAGAACTTACCGCCGAACCAACCGCACCGCTTGCGGTTACATTATAAATTGCCCCGTTTGCTGCTCCAAATAATTGTCCTGTCCCTGACGTTGGAACATAACTTATTAAAGTTTCAACAGGCCCAGTCATTCCTGTAGCGTGGCTGGAACTCCCACGCCTCAATGTTATCTTGTCAGTCTCTGGGAACCAATTATCAAGCAAAATAGCGTGATCGACAGGCATATCAGCTAAACTTTCTCTGGTGTCCCATCCTTTAACTGGTGGGGGTAAAGCACTAGAAGTCGAAGCCACTAGAAATTACCACCATAAGAACTGCGTGACGCTTTAGGGTCTCCCGTAAAGTGTCGAGTGTTTTGAGCAAATATATCACCTGAAACTGCAACCGAAGCTGTAGTCTCATCATTGTCAATCATAAGATTAAAATGATCTTGATATTCTTTTGCCGCTACTCCTGCTGGTTGCCCTTCCGCGCTTAACCACTCAAAAATAGTCCCATAAATAATTAATTCTTCGTCAATAATACCAATGTCTGTGTCAATAGTCATTGAGCTTTTAGGCGAATTAGCGGCAGCTACATCTGCCCAGTTTTTGCTAACGTATTCAAATGCTAAGTTTGTGCCTACGTCAAATACTGGCTGCGTTAAAACATCGCCACCTCTGTAAATAAATTTTTTGTTTTGGCTTGCAAAAGTTTGAACTTTTAAACCTTGCCATTCAACAGGCGAAATTGGGCCTGATACTAAATTACTGCTCGATCTGTCCCAAAAAGTCTCTGTTACAAACCGATTGAAGTCAGACGGCATATTTGCCGCTGTTACAACAATCTCATTACCACTAGCTGTAAACGCTTTTTCTTTGCGTAGAATATTCCAATTATAAGTCAACATTAAGCGTTTGCCGACCTTGTTTATTAACCGCAATATATTTTGCGCGGCAGGGTCAGTGTTTGTTGCTATGGTCTCTGGCCTTGGGCCTTTAGTCTCATCTGCAACAGCATTTGCAATCGTAAGTAATGACATTCTAATTTCCTCAAGAAAAATCGGGGGGTTTTACGCCCCCGATAATCCAAATAAGACTTATGCTGTGCCGCTAACGCGAACTGCTTGTCTTTCATCTATGCACTTAACGCCGTACAAAACGTCAAGTCTCCATTTCGAGATGTCGTTTGTGCCATCATACACAGGAATAACGCGAACGTTGGTTCCATTGTAAGATTGACGAGAAACGTCAACTGCGCCGGGAGGAGAAACAAGAGGAACACTGACTAATGCAAAAGCATTTTCAGTGAACATCATGTTCATTGGGTAACCTGTACCGCCTGTGCCTCTAACAGTGATAGCTGCGTTGTCTGCTGGCACTGCGGATGCAGTTTGATGCGCTCCAGAAGTAATAATGGCTGGGCTAATCGTTAGAGTAGCTGGGCCAGTAGAAGAACCAGAGTTTGCATCAGCCGTAACCGTAAACTCTTTCAAGTGTGAGAGAGTTGCTTTGGTTACTGGGTTTACAGCATACACATCAGCTATTTTGATAACGTCACCAGCTTTCAAGATACCTGTCTGGGAGTTAGTCCAGCCGTCAGTTACCAAGCTTTGAGTGTTCGTATCTTTAGATGCTGCATAGGTTACGTTCTGGGAGCCACCATTAACGAGTGGTGAGCCAGTAGCAATTCCTACAGTATGAGTTGGAACATTTTGAGACATAAAAGTATTTACGCCACCAATCATTCCAAGCTGACCACGAGAATAAGCGTCACCAACTAGACGATCATTCGTCAAGGTAGTTTGCGCTCCAATCAATCCCCAATGATCTACAGGCGATAGAACCGCGCATCGACCATCTTGAGGAACAGCATTTTGATCCAAACGGCGTGGGCCGTGTGAAAAATCTTGGTTGCTGTTAATTGTTTGACCTGGAGTACCAACCCAATTTGAAACATCCTTATACAAAGCCATAAGGTCTGCATCAATTTGGTTAGCAAGCTGGATCATTGCTGGCTTGATTACCCTTTCGGATAACTCTTTAATGTTCAGAGTTAAATCCTGAGAAGTAAACTCAAAATCAATACCTTTTCGCTTGTCAACAGAAAGGGTAAATTTTCCTTCTGTTACGTCTTGCGAAGAAAGCACTGCACCGTCCCGAACTGTAAAGTCCATTGGGCGGCGAACAGAGACAGAAGAACCGATCTCATAACCGTTAATGTTCTTCGAGAACTCTTCCTCGTAACCACGAAAAACATTTTTCGCCATCACTAAGTTGTTGTCTAGCTGCAACACCGCTGCTTTAGCGATAATTGAGGCTGTTAGTGTACTATTAGCCATTTTACTGACCTCCTATAAAAGATTTACGATAAACCCAAATGCTTATTAAGTTGCGCCATAGACATTTTTTCTGGGTCATTTGGCACACCCCCTGAGTTGCCCTTTGCTTTCATTGGGCGCACAGGTTTAGCTTGAGCCTGTTTGATTGGCTTAGTAGCCTTTTGTTGCATACGGTCATAAAGCATTGCCTTGTGAGCCATTTTAGTGACTGCTGGGTTCATGTCCCAACGTGCCGCTTCTGCCTCATCCATGCCATAATTCTTCTTCACATAGTCCACCACATCTGGTGCGACTTTAGTCGAAAAATCTTTGACGTAGTTATCTAGGTTAGAACGCCCTTCGGTTCTGCGCCGTTCAACTTCGTGAAGTTGCGCTTGATCGAGTTGCTGTTCTTGCTGTCCAACTAAACTAACAATCCTTTGGAAATCAGCCTGCTTTTGCGATAGCGTGTCGGAAACAATTCTGGCTTGGTCTGGATCAGACTGCCATAATTGGTTCATATCGACTTGCGAAAGTTGCTCAATATCCGTCCGTAACTGCAAACCCTGAGAATAGGTCTGCAAAGCCTCGCCGTTCAAATTCGTAATCTTCTCAACTGCTTCAGTCTGCGTTGCTAAAGACTTCGCCTGTTCTGCGTTTGCTTGCGACTTACGCTGATAGTCCGCATAAGTATCTGTAGTGAACTTGTGGACTTGTTCCGCAAGCTCTGCTGGAATTGCGTCTTTTGGCACTTCCAGTTTGTTACCACCAAAGTCAAATTCGATAACCTCAACGGTCTCTTCTTCAACCTCTTCGGCTTCTGGTTCGTTATCCTCTGCACTTTCTTCTTCGGCTAGGTCATCGCCCTCCAAATCATCAAGTGACATTGGCCCCTCGTTTTTTACAGGAGCATCGGCCTCTACAGCTTCCGCTTCAGTTTCTACTTCGGGGGCAACTTCGCTATCAGCGACTATTGCTTCTTCATCAGACATAAAATTAAAACTCCTTCTTGATTAAACAATCGTGGGATATGCGCTGTCATCCGACAGTGCGGTTAGTAATTCTTAATTATTTCGTAGTTCGTAAAGTAGCATTATGTAAATGGAACTCCTGACTTTTCTAACTGCTTATAAATCTCTTCATTACGCTGTAACACTTTGGCGCGGTCTAGTACGTCCTGATCCCAAGTGACGTAATTGCGGGTAATCTTCCGACCAGCAGTGCTAATAACTTTTTCTATTTCATTAATCTCTTTCTCAGCATAAAGATCCCTTGGATTAGAATCCTTAAATAACTTTATAGCTTTTTTAGAGTCACCGCCAGATTGGCCTAACCACTTACGCGCCTCGTTAGCAATCATATTGTCGGGCAATATGTCTGGGTCATATCGACTCATCTCATCTCTATACTTGAGGCCGGGGATGCCAGCTTTGCGGAGAGCTTCGGATGCGGCTTGTGATGGCCCCGGATTTGATGTTGAACGCCTCGCGCTGTCGAATGGCGGTTTTGCTAATGCCGAAGCCATAGACTCGTATATTGCAGACCCCTTCATATTGTCGGGAAAATTACCCCACTTTTTTAGAGCCTTTCTCACATTCTCTGGTTGCTCACTTAATGGCGCGTCCCAATCTAAATACTTGGCAACGTCTTCGTCTGGGATGTCTATTTTGTATAAACTGCCTTCCGAAAATTCCCCACTTTGTTTTAATTTTGATAGTTCTTGTATTTTTTCTTCGTTAATGCGTATTTGACCGTCACGCATACGAGTATTACCGCCAAGCATTTCATCTGGTATTGATAATAATCTTTTTATTTCTTGGTTAGCTTTTAAAATAGCGGCATCAACATCACCATCAGATTTATCAAGTTGCCGTTTTGCAGAGGACAATCTCATACCTGTTAATTTTTTATTATAATCATCCGCAACAGCACGTTTTTCCGCACTGTAAAAACCATGACCATAGGCTTGTGCGCCCTCACCTGACCCCATTTTATCTAAGCGAGGCCGTCCTTGTGGAAACCCTGGCTCTGCCGCCCACTTGTTAGGCCCACCATGATACAGGTTCATTCCCAACGTAGATGTTGCGCCCTTACGCAGTAACGCTGGCATATTAATAGCCCCAGCAACGTCAAAAACACCTTTGTAGGCTGGATGGTCTGGTGACGTATTTGGTGGCAATCGCATTGCTTCGCCTGTCTGGTCTATAGCCTTCATAGCTCCAGCTACAATGCCGGGAACAGCCCACTGGCCCACGCCCTGCTTGTCACGCCCCCAAGGCGCAACCATTGCCCTGTTGACAATAGCTGGGTCTAGCAAATCTTGTAGCCGACCCGCTAGTTTCGTATTTGGTGCTGACCTTTTATTTATTAAGCTGTCTTGTATTGTAGGCATTAAATTAAAATGACCATGAGTCGTCACCCCAATCCCAACCGCCCCAGTTGTCATCTTCTGTGCCAGTATCCGTTCCAGCATAGTCATCGTCAGACGTTATACTTTCTGGGGCTGTTAATAGACCGTCTCTAAATGAGTCACCGCCCATCATCCATCCAAGCTCATTAGCTGGCAGACGTTGGCCTGTCGCTGCATTATTAACCATTGTTGACTCTGGGGCTGTCGTTAATGTGTTTTGGTTATTCAAATTACCAGATTGATAAAAACTGCCCCCAGGCTGTGGCGTGTCACCATATAAAGTGCCAGATGGCGTGTATGTTAAGTCTCCAATTAAACCAAAGTTTTTTTGGTCTCCAACATCATGATACGCACCCATGCCGTTTAAAATACCACCTAAAATACCGATTGGCCCACCGCCCATTAACCCTGCTGCGCCTGCGCCTAAACCGAAAAGGCCAGCCCCAACTTTACGTCCTCCTGAAATATCAGGGTCACTTAAAACTTTGAGAGAAGACGCTACTGGGCCTTGAGTTAATGCGCCAACTAAACCGCCTCGTATCGAGGGGTCAGTATATGCACCGTTATTAGATAGGATCATATTTTCTTTATTGCGATTATGCCCTGGCATTACGCCTGTTAATAAATCAACTATTCCCGCCATAACTCACCTTAATATTAATTTTAAATCGTTTGCAAAACTTTGCTCTGCCATTAAAAGGAAAGCAGCGTCATCTTCTTCTCGTTTTCTCCAGCGAATAAAAGCCTGATACGCTATGAGTATTTTGCGCTCCACTTCTTCATCTTGGCGAAGTGTCTTTCTTAAATCGCGCTTCTCAACAATCTTTTTTACTTCTGCTATTTCGTCTGGAAACAATTCAGCAGCACGAATAACTTTAATCGCACGTTTTATTGTTGCCTGTTTTAATTTTTCTTTCTTTTCAGATTCGGGGCCATATTTTTCAGCCCAATCTTTATTCCAACCGCCTGCCACCATTATAGGCGCAGCTTCAACACCCCATCTGGCAAATCCCCACTTCCCAGTACCCCACATTAGTTAGCTTCTTCTATGACAGTCTCCATACCGACAGGCTGGCCATTTTCATCGCGCACAATACGCTTCGGTGCGGTTAAGGCTTGAGCTAACAACGCCATCTGAGTCTCTTGGGCATCTTTAGCTGCTTCAACTGCCTCAGACGCTATACGGCGATCCTCTTCAACGTCATCTGCGTTGCGTAAGCCTTTGCTTGCCATATCGTCTAAACGGTTCTTGCGGTCTGTTGTCATTTTAATTTCTTCTAAATCAAAATCACTTTGAGCTTGTGCAGCTTTTAAGTTTAGCTCCATCTCTTTTAGATCAAGCTCACGGTCTTTCTGTTCAGCTATCTTTGCGTCAACTTCCTGTTCGTGGATAATCTTAGCTTTTTCTAGCTCTATCTTTTGAACATCACTTAAACTCTTACTCTTTAACTGTTCATTCTCAGCTTGGAGTTTCTGCATTTCTTGGGCAATAACTTGCTGTTGCTCTTGCATTTGAACTTTGGCTTGCTCTATTTGTTGTTGCATTGCCATAACTTCTGGGTTTTGACCCTCCTGGTCTGCTTCCTCTTCCCGCCTCATTTCAGGCGGTAGCAAATGCTTTAAACGTTTTGCCAATTTGTCACTGCCAACAAAATCCATATGTTCGAGCAAACTGTCTCCAAGAAAAGCGGCTGCGTTTGGCACTTGCTTCATGATCTCAATTAAGGTCTCACGAGTTTCTTCACGTTGCGTAGCAAAGCTAGGCCCACTCGATACGGTTACGTCATAACGACCTACAGAAAGATTATATAACGCCTTTTCGCCGTGCTTTCCTTTTTGGAACGAACCGCCTGCCTGTTGCGTTAAGTTAATAACTTCCTCTGCCCTGTCCTCACCTAAAATACGAATTGTTTCCTCTTGCGAATAGACGCTTGGGATAATTTCTAAAAGGCAGTTGCCTGCATACTGAATAGCGCGATTAAGATTATCAAGAAAATGAAAGTTTGATACATCACCTTGCCTTTCCCTCGCTAAAATTGCCCTGCCTGATGTCTCGTTTGACCTTGCGCCTAGCGAACTATCAAAGATGCCTGTAATAGCTTTCATGTCATCATTGGCGTTTAAAGCCTCTTGCAATGCCCCTGCTGGAACTCCTGCAAACGCTTGACGCTGTGGTGCGCCCCCTGCTGCTGGGTCAAACTCTAAATGACTGTGGGAGCGTGTATTTGCGCTTGCCCATTTTGACTCTTCGCCTTTGGGTATAAATCCTTTTGGCCCGACCCAAGGTGCTTTTGGAGCCAACGCAACTAATTCAGTCGTAGCACTACGCCAGAAGTTAAACATCATTTGGCTGTCTTTAGAATCCCTTATCATTGATTTAAATGTGCGCTTGCCATCAACGAATATCTCATCGCCCCAAACAGGACAAATTGGAATCATTGAGCCAGGCCAAGTGTCTTCCTCTAGCACTTCAACGCCGTTAATAATGCGCCTTGTAACAATATGCTCTGAACATTCACGCTCTCTGCGTACCTCTATTCCAGATGCAGCAATAAAAGCCTGGACTAATTCTTTGTCGCTCCCACCTTGCGCCGTCATGTCAATGCCACCGTCTTCAAAGAATTTTCTAGCCATAATAGGCATTTGATCTTCTTTGACAGCTTGCATATCTAATTTGCCTGTCTGTGGGTTCATCACGGCAATTTCCAGCAGCTTCTTTTTTTCTTGCGCCTTACACCAATATTCAGCAATGCGGATATTGTCGTCATTAATCCACTGGTCTGTGCTGTCATCCCTCGTATCACCATCAAAGGCAACCATCGAACCCTTTGGATATTGTTTTTTGTAATCCTCTTTGTTCATAAACTCAGAGACAAACGCATATTCCCAATCGGACGCATCAAACGCTGTCGAGCTTGTGTCCCAGTGAACCATCAAGGGGTTTGGGATGCGGTCAATCTTTGCCTGCAAAGCAAAACTTTCTTCGGAAGCATAATCAATACTTAAACGAAAAAACCCAAAACCGCCTGTGACTGAATGATCTATCGCCGTATCGTAAGCAATATCTGCGTTAGACACTCGCTCGATTGAT
>TARA_R110002074_G_scaffold4588_1_pt1 | contig 16622 bp, 12 predicted proteins | sample TARA_R110002074 | Tara Oceans TARA_R110002074 (sample SAMEA4397215) | marine metagenome | biome: Polar Biome; feature: [MIX] marine epipelagic wind mixed layer (ENVO:01000061); material: water (ENVO:00002006), including particulate matter (ENVO:01000060) such as... | depth 10-100 m
AAACGTAGCCATTGAGATGGAGCGCAACCAGGAACGCTATGAATTCCTGCGTTGGGGCCAGCAAGCCTTTGATAACTTTCGCGTGGTACCGCCAGGAACGGGTATCTGCCACCAGGTAAACCTGGAGTATCTTGGTAAAACCGTGTGGCACAAAAAGCAGGGCGATAAAACCATTGCCTATCCGGACACGCTGGTGGGTACCGACTCCCACACCACCATGATTAACGGCCTGGGCATTCTTGGCTGGGGTGTCGGCGGTATCGAAGCCGAAGCGGCCATGCTTGGACAGCCGGTATCCATGCTGATACCGGAAGTGGTGGGCTTCAAGGTTAGCGGTAAACTGCGTGAAGGCATCACTGCCACAGATCTGGTGCTGACCGTTACCGAAATGCTTCGCAACAAAGGCGTGGTTGGCAAGTTTGTTGAATTCTATGGCGACGGCCTAAAAGACATGCCAGTGGCAGACCGTGCCACTATCGCCAACATGTCTCCGGAATATGGCGCAACGTGCGGCTTTTTCCCGGTGGACGAGCAAACCCTCAAATACCTGCGTTTGACCGGTCGCGACGACGAGCAGGTAGAACTGGTTGAAGCCTATGCCAAAGCCCAGGGGCTATGGCGTGAGCCCGGTCATGAGCCGGTATACACGGCCACTCTCGAGCTCGACATGGGCGAAGTGGAAGCCAGCATGGCCGGGCCGAAGCGGCCGCAGGATCGGGTGGCGCTGAAGAACATGAAATCAACGTTTGAGCTGTTGATGTCGACGGCCGAAGGCGTGCCGGAGGCGGCTGACAACCGTGAAAGCAATCTGGAATCAGAAGGTGGCCAGACAGCGGTGGGTGTGGATGACAGCTACCACCACCCGTCGAGTCAGCCGCTGAAAATGAACGGTGAGCAGACACGTCTTGATCCGGGCGCGGTAGTGATTGCCGCTATCACGTCGTGCACCAACACGTCCAATCCCAGCGTGATGATGGCTGCCGGCCTGGTAGCCCGGAAAGCGGTGGCTAAAGGTTTGAAAACCAAGCCCTGGGTAAAAACCTCACTGGCGCCTGGCTCAAAGGTGGTAACGGAGTATCTCAACGCAGGTGGCTTCCAGGACGACCTGAACAAGCTGGGTTTCGACCTGGTAGGTTACGGCTGCACAACCTGTATCGGCAACTCAGGTCCGCTGCCAGATGCGGTTGAAAAAGCCATTGCTGATGGCGATATAACGGTAGCCTCGGTGCTGTCTGGCAACCGTAACTTTGAGGGGCGTATACACCCGTTGGTGAAAACCAACTGGCTGGCATCGCCGCCTCTGGTTGTAGCCTTTGCATTGGCCGGAAACGTGCGGTTGAATCTGCAGGAAGATCCATTGGGCAAAGACCAGGATGGCAAACCGGTGTATCTGAAAGACTTGTGGCCCAGCCAGCAGGAAGTGGCCGAGGCTGTGGAAAAAGTCAAAACTGATATGTTCCGAACCGAATACGCCGCGGTGTTCGATGGCGATGCCACCTGGCAAGCCATAGAAGTGCCGGAAACCAAGGTGTACAAGTGGTCAGAAGATTCCACCTATATCCAGCACCCGCCGTTCTTCGAGGGCATGGGGCCGGAACCTGAGCCGGTGGAAGATATCCATGACGCGAATATTCTGGCTCTGCTGGGAGATTCGGTAACCACCGATCACATTTCCCCCGCCGGCTCGTTCAGCGCCGACAGTCCCGCTGGCAAGTACCTGCAGAAGCACGGGGTTGAGCCAAAAAACTTCAACTCTTACGGCTCCCGCCGGGGTAACCATGAGGTGATGATGCGCGGCACCTTTGCCAACGTGCGCATCCGTAATGAAATGCTGGATGGCGTTGAAGGTGGTTTCACGAAGTTTGTGCCCACCGGGGAGCAAATGCCGGTTTACGATGCCGCCATGAAGTACCAGGAACAGGGCACACCGCTTGTGGTGATTGCCGGCAAGGAGTATGGAACCGGCTCAAGTCGCGATTGGGCCGCCAAGGGTACACGGCTGCTGGGCGTTCGTGCGGTGGTGGCAGAGTCTTACGAGAGAATTCACCGTTCCAACCTGATCGGCATGGGCGTTATGCCACTGCAGTTCCTGGAAGGCACGGATCGTAAGAGCCTCAAGCTGACCGGTGAGGAAACCATTAGCATCAGCGGGTTGTCTGGTGAGATTACGTCGGGTCAGACGTTGACCATGACGGTAACCTACAAGGACGGCTCCACTGCAACCTGTGATCTGAAGTCGCGGATCGATACTGCGAATGAGGCAGTGTATTTCGTTCACGGTGGCATCCTGCACTATGTGGTGCGTGAGATGCTCAAGTCTGCCTGAACCAATTGCTTTTCTGGTTCACACCCCAAAAGGCAGCCCGTTAAAGGCTGCCTTTTTCTATGGCTTATCGTCGCCTGACACAGGCAGACGTATCCAGAAGGTGGCGCCCTGGCCGGGCAAAGACTCGAAACCCACTTCGCCCCCCATCGCCGTAGTCAATTCTCGCGTTATGGCGAGCCCAAGACCGGTTCCACCCTGGCTGCGGGTGTCAGAACTGTCTGCCTGGGCAAAACGCTGAAAGATCTGATCCCGAAAGGCGGCCGGAACACCCTGTCCGCTGTCTTCCACGCCGATAATGACGGTTGGTTTCCCTTCTGATAACTCATGGCGGGTGGACAAGTGGACACGACCGTTGTCTGGCGAGAACTTTATAGCATTGGATATCAGGTTGTTCAGCGCCTGTAATAGCCGCTGGCCGTCTACAAATACCTCGGTTTCGAGGATGTCGGGCGCCGAATTAATGATGATTTTGCGCTGCGCGCCGTAAGACTGGTTTGTAGCTACCGCCTGTTCAAGCAAGGGCTGTAAAGGCTGTCGCTCCAGATTGATGTCCAGTTTGCCTTCTACCAGCTTTTCCATATCCAGCAGGTCATTGATCAACGTAGCCAATTGCTGGGCATTGCGTTTAGCGATTGTCATCATATCCTGAGCTTTCGAGGGAAGTGCTCCGGCGGCGCCGGCGGCCAGCAGACCAATAGCGCCCGTAATGGAAGTAAGCGGTGTGCGTAGCTCATGGCTGACGGTAGAAACGAACTGGTTTTTCATGCGTTCGATCTTTTTGCGTTCAGAAATATCCTCCATCAGAACCCAAAGTAATTTGCGCCCGGAGGGGTCACGTATCAGCATACTGTGAATAATAACGGGGAACATGACTCCCTCACGATCGATCACGTTTTGCTCGACGGGGCCGAAATACCCCGTCTGCCTTAACTGATCCAAAGCCTCAGTGCGCCGTGATACGTGGTCGGGATCAAGCAGTTTTCGGTAGTCCAGCTTCAGGAACTCATCCTTGCTGTAACCGGTCGATTTGAGCATGGCTGCGTTCACATCGATGATTGCCGACGTCCGGTAGTCCGAAAGAAGGATGCCAGTGGGCGCAAGTTCAAACAGGCGACGAAGCTGCAGTTCGCTTTCCTGCAAACCTAGCAGTGCCTTTTTTTTGTCATCAATATCCTCAAGGTAGCCATGCCAGATAATGCTGCCGTCAGAAAGTTTCTGTGGCGTTGAGCGGCCTTCAATCCAGCGCCAGCGGCGCTCTTGCCCGCGTAACCGGAACTGGATCGACCAAGTGCTCAGCTGACTTGCAGACTCATCAATCGAAGCTTTTACGGCGTGCAGGTCATCTGGATGGATCATCTTGAACAGAGCTGCCGCATCATCCCGGGCCTGCCTTTGGGTGACACCAAGCGTGCGCTCAATCCCCTTACTGCTGAAAGGAAAGCTCATACGCCCATCCGGATAACGGCGGAACTGATAAAGGCTGCCGGGTGCCAGATCAGCAAGCTGTTTTAGCATTACCAGGGATTCATTCTTATGTTCCAGCTCCTGTTCCCGGTAGTGAATCGCCAGTTCGCGGGCGCTGATCTGCTCCTCGACACAATCTGCGATATCGCGTAGGCACTGGAGATCTTCTTCGTTTAGTTTTCGCGGTTTCCGGTCAATGACGCACAGAGTGCCGAGGGCATGACCATCCGCACTGTGAAGAGGCGTACCGGCATAGAAGCGGATGTTCGGGTCGCTGGTTACTAGCGGGTTGTCGCGGAAGCGTTCATCTTCGCGCGCATCCTCAACCACCAGCGGCTGCCTGCCGAAAATGGCGTGGCCGCAGAAAGAAATGCTTCTAGGGGTTTCGCTGACATCAAGCCCGACACAGGATTTGAACCACTGCCGGTCGCGGTCTATCAATGAAATAAGGGCTATTGGTACGTCCAGTAGCCGGGCGGCCATTCGGGTCAGCCGGTCAAAGCGCACTTCAGGGTGGGTGTCGAGAATTCGCAGTTGGTCCAGCGCCGTTTGTCTTGCCCTTTCATTGGATGGAAATTCAGGTGCACTCATGATGATGGGGCCTCCGGCAAAGCGATGCTGTCCATGGGCAGCTCAACCCAAAAATGTGCTCCACTGTTATTGTAGAAGCCGACATTCCCGTTTAGCAGACCTGCAAGCTGGCGGCTGATCGCAAGGCCAAGGCCAGTGCCATTGGTTGCGCGCGTCGTACCTGTTTCTGCCTGGGAAAAACGTTCGAAAAGCTGGCTCTGAAATCCTTCAGGTACGCCTTTGCCCTGGTCGCTGACGGTGATTCGCAGCCGGCTTTGATCGGTTTGTTCAGCATGAAGTGTCACCAGGCCCTGCTTCGGTGAAAACTTGATGGCATTGCTGACGAAATTATCGAGGATTTGCCGCAACCTGTGACCGTCGGTCTGCAGAGTTATCGCGGGTGTGTCCGGAGCGGCGAGCCTGACGCCGAACTCCCGCGCCATTGTTTCGTTGCCGCTGACGGTTTCGGCGAGCAGTTGCTGCAGATTTTCAGGCTGAAAACTAAGGCGCATTTTACCGCTGGCGAGTTTGTTGAAATCGAGCATGTCGCTGATGAGCAATTGCAGGCGTTCGCCGTTGCGCAAAGCTAATGCTGTCATCTCCCTGGCTCGTTCTGGAAGTTCGCCTGTTGTGCCGGATTGAAGCAGCCGCAAAGCGCCATTTATTGAGGTCAGTGGTGTTCGCAACTCATGGCTGACATTGGACACAAAATTGTCTTTGAGTTGGTTGTTGGCATCGCGTTCATCCATCAATTGATTGAATGCCTGTGCCAAATCGCGTACCTCTGGTGCACCCTGTTCTTTGAGGCGGCTCGATGATTCCGGCTTCCGGATCATGGAGCGTATACGACGGGTCATCTGTGTGAGGGACGCGGTCGTCGAGCGGAGTGCCATGTACGTCAGCAGTAATATGCCGAAGGTCAATCCTATACTGATCAGAAAAAATCGGCTGAAGGCCTCTTGTGCGGGAGCCGTAGCAAGTGACTTGGGAACGGCACGAATAAACAACCACCCAAGGCGTTGCAGATGGCTTGTTGCATAGATCAGCGTTTCACCTGAGGCGGCCTCAACCTCACCAAAACGGATACCGGATAAGGCGGCATCAATCAGTAAATTATCCCCGGGATCGGGAAGACTCTCGATAGCGTTGCCTTCACCAGAGCCTTCTACAAACAGGAAGTTACCTGTGTCTACCACCAGGAAAACAGCATTGTTACTGGCATTTTTTCGCACGTGTTCCGGTATCAGAAGCGACTGATCCATTTTCAGGGTGCCGCTGAGGAAACCCAGGAGCTCTCCGTTATTACCCTCGATTGGTGCAATAAAAACCATCAAGGGTATGCCCGTTGTTCGGCCTATAAGGGGGCGACTGATTACGGGGCGACGAGTTTCAATAGCCTTTTTCCAGTGGGGTCGGTCGGCATAATAGGTGCCGACTCTGCCAGGAACAAAAATGTTTTCAGCAATCAGTGTAGCGTTTGCAGTCAGAACCGTCAGGCTGTGGGGAAACAGCTTTTTGAGTTTTTGCTGTTTTTTCAGGAGATCTGTAAGTTGTGCCTGAGGCAACAGTTGGCCATCGTGGCTTAGCATGGCGGTAAACTGAGCCATCACACTGGTACGAAGCTCAAGATCCTGGCTGACCAGGCTGGAGATGTAGGCTGCTTCGTTCGCCTGTTGCAGGGACAGATTCGTTGCAAAGTCCTCCAGTAACGCATCGTATGCGGCGTAGATAATTGAGCCCAAGGTTGCCAGACTGCCAAACAGTACGATCACAGCAAGGCGGGTGCCGAGAGATAGATAACTCAAAACGTGCTCCTGTCTGGCTATTTGCCGAAAAACTTGCTTTGATTGAACAGTAATTGAATCAGAATTCACAGCGTTTGCGCGCGATAATCAGTAAGAGCATTTATGCCTCAAAGCCCTTCTTCCGAGGTGCGCAGAAAACTGGAGACGCTTCGTAATCGCTTTCGCGATAAAACGATACGTGAAATTGAGGGCTTGGTCGCCAGTATTTTTAACGCATCCAGGTATCCGGAAGCCACCGAAGAGCTGATCTCTGTCTATCAGCTTTTACACAGGCTGGCGGGCTCGGCTGGCACTTTGGGTTTTACCCAGCTTGGCGAGCAGGCCAGAAAACTCGAGATTGTTATAAAGCCTCTGGCAGATCAGATAACGGAAGGGGTCGACAGCGAGCGTATCCGGCTTCAATTAAAGCAGTTGCTGGCGAACGGCTATGAAAACGACATTGCTGGTCTTGGCAGCCTGTTGGGTGTGGCCGAACCGGTATCAACCGGGTGGCACAAGCCGAGACCAGTAGAGGCCGGAAATCAGTCTGTCTTGTTGATTCTGGAGCCTGATCAACAGCGTAAGGAGCTGATATCGCAGGGCTTGGCACTGTATGACTACCAGGTGCACAGTCTAAGTAGTGGCGAGCAGTGGCCAGATAGTATGGACGAGATTGATCTCGTCATGATCAGGGATACGCTGCTCCGGGATGATGAGGTTCACTGGTTGTCCAAGCTTCGCAGCATTCCGGTGATTTGCTTCAGCGAGGCCCACGACTTTACGACCCGTTACCAGTTGGCCTGCCTGGGCGTCGATGCCTGTATTGATGAGCCTCAGGATATTCCCGCCCTTGCAGACCGTATAGAGCAACTCCTGGCTGAGGGGCTGGCAACGCTCACCGGTCGGGTGATGATTGTAGACGATGATAGAGAGCTGCTGGAACACTACCGGGTGGTTCTTACCAGTGGCGGTTTGCAGGTGCGGGCACTTGATGACCCATCGCGCCTGCTGTCGGAATTGTCCGAGTTCCGGCCGGACATTCTGCTCATGGATGTGCAGATGGGACATTACGATGGCCCGGTTCTGGCCCGGATGTTGCGGTTTCAGGCCGAGTGGCTCAGCCTGCCCATCATCTTCTTTTCGTCTGAAGAAGATCGCGATCTGCAATTGGATGTACTTGCTCGTGGCGGTGATGATTTTGTGACCAAGCCGGTATCCGATGAGTTTTTGCTGCGCACGGCGAGGATTCGATGCTACCGCGCCAGACAGCTTGGCAAGCTGGTATCGCTCGACAGCCTTACCGGCTTGCTGAAGCACGCTCTCGCCAAAGCAGAGCTGAACCGGGAATACGCGCGTTGTACCCGTACCGGGCATGATTCTGTTGTCGCCATGCTGGATCTGGATCACTTCAAACGGGTCAACGACTCCTACGGCCACGGGACAGGCGACATGGTCATTAAGGCCTTGTCCAACCTGCTGCGCCATCGGTTGCGCAACACGGACATTATCGGCCGCTATGGTGGTGAGGAATTCGTTATCGTGTTACCCGAGTGCTCGCTGGAGAAAGCCGTTGAGGTACTTGAAGCGTTGAGTCGGGATTTTGCCCGCCTGGTGTTTAACGGAGGCAACGAGGAGTTTTCAGTGACCTTTAGCGCCGGTGTTGCCGTATTAACTGCTTATGGGTCCGGTGACCAGGCTATTGATGCTGCAGACCGGGCGCTATACCGGCGCAAACGCGCGGGGCGCAACGGCGTTACTGTGGCTTCAGGAGATCAACCGTGAGAGTTTATTGCGATTCGAGAGTGCCGAGATGCATGTATTGATTCTCGACGATGATGAGATGATCGGGGATTTGCTTGGGACCATCGTGGCGAGCGCCTGCCCGGGCGCCAAAATCGGTCTTTTTGACATGCTGAAGCCTGCGCTCTATAGCTGGCAGCAACAGCCGGCAGACTTGGTCATTACCGACTGGAATTTGCCGGACGGCTCCGGGCTGGATTTGATTCGTGAGGTCAGACGAACCAGTGCTGACATTCCTGTTCTCATAATCAGCGGTCGCGCTGACCGTGAATCCATCCTGTCAGCAGCTCACCTGGGGATTAGCGGTTATATAAGCAAGCCTTTCCAGGTAGACGCAGTGCACAAACGGCTGACAGAGCTGATGCCGGCTTTGATTGTAAAAGGAAAAGAAAAAGGGGGGAGCACTCTGAATGAGAAAATGGAGGCCGCCTGTAACTCTGCGATTCAGTTGCCAGGTCAGATTGACACCGCTGAAGTACTGGCCCTCATGGACAGGCTCGACGAACTGGACGCCGCCACACTTGCAGAACAATGGAAGCAGGAACCTGCCCTGAGTGCAAAGATGCTGGATGTGGCCAACAGCGCGTCATTCCGGCGTTCCGGCACGTCGGTAAAAACTCCCAGAGAGGCGATCAGCACGATTGGCGTTGCCATGGCCTTGAACCAGGCGCTTGCATTATCGCTGGATATTGCCGGTAAGCTGACCGGCCCGCGCCTGGCTGAGCGCGCCCGTCTTGAGCAGGAACAGGCGCTGAGAGTTGCTGAGGCAGCGCACACGCTGGCAAAAAAGGTGGGAGAAACCCCCACGTTATACTACACCGCAGGGCTGCTGAGTAGGGCCGGTGAGTTGGCGGCCCTGAAAGTGTTGCAGAACCAGTATGACGAGAGTGGTGAGCCGCCGGAATTTGAGCAGATCGACTCTGCCATTACTTACTGGGCCGAAAAGCTGGGCAATCGCATCAAGGTGCAATGGCGTTTGCCGCTGGATCTCAGAGAATTAATTGGTGCCGTGTACGTTTTGAGCAGAAGCAACGTCAGCCGATCAAAACTGGTTATGCGAGCGGCTGCGTTGATGGCGGCGGAGCATGCCGAAAGCCCGGAGTGCCGCACATTATTGCGAAGACTGGGGATTGAACACGATGAACGGGGCCAGGATGATGCCAGACAAAAGCCTTAAGCGGATTCTGATGATTGAGGATGAGCCGGATATCCGCACAGTAGCGGAGCTTGCTCTGGAAGCGATTGGCGGGTTTGAACTGACAGCCTGTGAGTCGGGGCAGCATGCGCTGGAACAGATTGACCAGTGCGAGCCCCAGCTTATTGTTCTGGATGTCATGATGCCGGGCATGGATGGCCCGGCGACCCTGAAAGCTATCCGGCTTTTGCCGGACTATGCCGCGACACCGGCGGTGTTCATGACCGCGAAGGTGCAGAGTGACGAAGTTCAAAGTTATCTTGCACAGGGTGCCGCGGGTGTTATTCCCAAGCCGTTTGATCCGCTCACACTGGCTGATCAGATAAAGGACATCTGGAATGAGGCCTGTGCAATCGGTTAAGCTCTTGCCGGTTTTTACTGTCATTATCTGAAAAGGCTGTCATGTCGTCCTCCCGCAATAACGATGAAACCAAAGCCAGGCTCAACCTGGAAACCTCCCGTATACGCTGGCACGAGCTTCAAACCTATTATGCCCGAGGGCAGGTGGTGCGTGTGGGCTCCAACCTGGACCTGCTGGATGTGGCCTGCGACTTGGTGGCAGATAACCGTGCGCTCTTTGAGCAATGGCTCACTGCTGGCGACGTAGGGGACGTTTCACCCGAGCTGGCCCGCGCCTGGTACGATCGCAATACAGAACTCTGGGCCGTGGTTATAGCGCCCTGGGTGCTGGTTCAGGATCGTTCTGACGCGTCGGTGCATTGATGCTGACAGGTGCCTTGCTGATTCTTGCGCCGTTGTTTCTGGGCTTTGCCCTGTCGCTGAAAAATCGCCGGCTGATGACGGCTATTCACTATTCCGTTGAAGCATTGGTGTATTTCATTCTGGCGCTGCTGGGCTTTGGCCTGGGTCAGATGGAGGGGTTGACGAGCCAGCTTGGAACCATGGCGGGCCAGATGACTGCTCTTGTCGTGGTTCTGTTCGTGGCCAATATGACCGGGCTGTGGTTGCTTCACCGGTGGAAGCCAATGAGTCCTGAACCCAGGGATACTGACTCGGCAGGCGCTGGTTACGTGCGTCTGTTCATGGCCGCGCTTAAGCCTCTGATTGCAGTGCTGGCAGGCGTGTTATCGGGCTATTTTCTGCTACCAAAACTGCCACAAGCGGAGCAGCTGGCCACCTGGTCTCTGATGCTGCTGTTGTTTCTGATTGGCCTGCAATTGCGTAATGCAGGGCTTTCCCTGCGCAAACTGCTGATGAACACTCAGGGGTTAGGCATTGCGGTGGTGCTTGTGCTCAGCTCTTTGCTGGCGGGTGTGCTGCTGATTCCTGTGCTGGGCCTGCCTTGGCACGACGTACTCGCCCTGGCCTCCGGATTTGGCTGGTACTCGCTCTCCGGAATTGTGATTGGGGAAGCCCTTGGTCCTGCTTGGGGCGGTGTGGCATTTCTCAACGATGTGCTGCGCGAGATTATTGCGCTGGCCATCATTCCGCTGGTTATTGGCAGCCGACCTGCCATGGCTATCGGTTATGGCGGAGCCACTTCCATGGACTTCACTCTTCCTGTGATCCGCAGTAACGGAGGGCTGAGCTGTGTGCCGGTCGCAATTGCTTCAGGCTTTCTGCTGTCTTTTCTGTCGCCGGTTTTTATGGGTGTTTTTCTGTCTCTCGGCTGAACAGGCTCAGGAAAGGAACTTTCGTACGTCAATTTTATACTCATCGGGGTCGACGGCACGCAAAATGCGGTCCTGATTACCCGCTTGTGAAAGATCGATGGTTGTTATGGCAATCGGCATCCGGAATTTCGTGTGGTACATCACTCGTACAACCGGCAATCGTTGATCCGCCTCGTTGATTTCAATCACAACACCGAGTCGCCCGCTGTCGAGCAGAATTAGTGATCCCACCGGGTACAAGCCGATACAACGGATGAACTGCTTCACCAGTGCCGGGTCCAGGTGACTCCCGCTCCATTCCAGAAGCTTCTTGAGGCCCTGGGTGGGCGTCATGCCCCGGTGATAAACACGGTCGGCGGTAATCGCATCGTACACATCGGTAATGGCGACCATGCGACCGTAAACAGAAATCTCCTCGCCTTTGAGACCCTCCGGGTAGCCGGTGCCATCCATGCGCTCGTGGTGCTGGGCTGCGGTGATCACCGTGAGTTCGCCGATGCCTTCGGTTGCAGCCAGAATATCGCGGGAATGCCGGGCATGAAGTTTCATGACCTCAAACTCTTCTGATGACAGGCGCCCGGGCTTGTGCAACACCTCATCGGGGGTCAGTATTTTGCCAAGGTCGTGAAGCAGGGCGCCCACAACGGTTTGGTGCATAACGTCGGCAGGCAGCTCGAGATACTGCCCGAACAGGGACATCAGAACACTCAGGTTTACCGAGTGCTCGAGCAGGTAGTTGTCTTTTTCGCGAATACGGCCCAGGCAGCCCAGCGCATTGGCATTGCGCGCTACCGAGCTCTGCAGTTCGTCGGCAAGCTTGTGGATTGGCGCTATATCGATGGAGGCGCCAATTTTGGCACTGTTCATAAAGCTGCCAACCAGTTCCTGTGCCTCTGAATGAATCCCCAGCGCTGTTGTCATTTCCTCACAAAGAGAAACCCTTGGTACAACGCCGGGCTTTTGCTCCCCGGCTTTTTGCAGAGCCTCTTCGTTACGTGCTTCCACTTCTGCGGCAGTTTCTGAATCCTGAGTGTCCGTACCCTTTCGGGCATCAATATAGACAAACTGCACGCCCATCTTGCGGATTTTTTCGAGGGTTTCCTCGCGTTTGATAATACCGCACCTGCGCTGGGTATTATGGGGAATCCAGTCGTTGTTGAGGTCGGTGATATACATGCCGACCTTGAGGGCGGATATGGGGATGCGTTTGATCATTGCATGGGGAAAAACGTTTTCAGGCTGTTGTTGTAGGTTTGGACAATCACGTCCTCCAGTGGCAGTTCTTTCACCTCGGCAATCTTTTCCGCTACAAATGGCAAGTAGAAAGGCGCATTTTCGCGGCCACGATAGGGCACGGGGGTGAGAAACGGGGCGTCTGTCTCCAGAAGAATCTGGCTGATGGGAGCCATACGAACAATATCCCGCACGTTTTCCGCCTTGTTGAAGGTGGTAATGCCATTAAAGCCGAGATTCCAGCCCTGATCCAGTGCATATCTTGCAAGCCCCGGGCCCGACGTGAAGCTGTGAATCACGCCACGGCGATTGAGGGACTGCTCGAACTCTTTGAGTATGGCGATGGTATCCTCGTCTGCATCACGGCTATGGATAACCACCGGGCGGTCGCTGTCACAGGCAATCTGAAGCTGGCGCCGGAATACCTCGCGTTGAATGGCGCGATCTGCGTTGTCGTAGTAATAATCCAGCCCGATCTCGCCCACCGCAACGATCTTGTCGGCCCGGGCGTGAGCGCGAATTTCAGCTTCAACGGTGTCGCTGTAACTCTCCGCCTCGTGCGGGTGGATGCCTTGGGTTCCGTAGAGCCACGGAGCCTTTGTGCTGAGTTCACGTACCTGCGCCAGATTGCCTGGTGCGACCGCGATGGTAATCACCCGCTCAATGTTCACCTTCTGTGTCTGCTCCAGGGTTTCCTCCAGGGGCCGTTCCTTGAGGTAGTCCAGGTGACAGTGAGTTTCTATGATCGGGTGATCGAATACGGGAATCTCGCGACGTTTTTTACTCATGGGCAGGTGCTAGGCTCCGATATAGGCGGGTAGTTCTGCTGCTACTCTTTAGTTTGGCTGCTACGCTTAGGCTCGAGAGGACAAGCTTACCAGCTGTCCGTTTATTGGCCTACATTCGTCAGTAAGGGGTTTCCTTGATGAATGTCGCGGCTCACGTTTAATTCGGGATGGAGGTGTAGATGCACGTTGTCGTTATTGGTGGTGGCGTTGTGGGTGTAACCACAGCCTTTGAATTGAGCCGTCGTGGTCACCAGGTGACGGTGCTTGAACGTCACAGCATAGCCGGCAATGAGACCAGCAAGGGCAACGCTGCCCAGCGTTCATACGGAGTGGTTTACCCCTGGGCAGACCCGAGCATGGTGTTCAAGGCACTGCCTTGGCTGTTCAAACAGGATGGCCCCCTGAAACTGCGTATGCCGCCTTCGCTGGATGCCGTGCAGTTCATGTTTTCGACGCTGCGCTATGCCTGGTCGCCTGGCCTGTTCGGCTTTAACAAGCGCGCCATGCTTCGCCTCGGCATTCATAGCCGTGAGCGCTTTCTGAAACTGGAAGAGGAATTGAGTCTTGCGTTTGATGGCGGCCACCGCGGCTTGTTGCAACTTGCCAGCACGCCTGACGAGCTGGAAGTATACCGGGGCACGCAGCGGCTATTGAACGAAATGGGCATCGCCTCCAGGCTGCTGACTCCTGAACAGGTATACGAGGCAGAGCCAGGCATGGCCCGCAACGGCCCGTTGTATGGCGCCTTGAGTTACGACACCGATGGCACCGGCGACTGCCACCTGTTTTCCCGGGAGCTTGCCAGGGCTTGCGAAGACAAAGGCGTTCAGTTCCGTTACGGCGTTCAGGTTGAGCGGCTGAAGGCCAACAGCCAGACTGTCGAAGCGGTGATACTCCGCAACGAAAACGGCCAGCAGGAAACCCTTGCTGCTGACGCCTTTGTGATCAGCGCCGGTTGCTGGTCTCCGGAGCTGGTTCGACCTCTGGGCCTTAAACTGCCGATATACCCGGTCAAGGGCTACAGCATTACTGTGCCACTGAAAAATCCGGAAAAGGCGCCGGTTTCCACGATCCACGACGACAATTACAAAGTTGTGTCGACGCGCCTGGGTGATCGTTTGCGCTCCACCGGTTTTGTGGAACTGGCCGATTTCAACCGTGATATTCCCGAAGCGCGTATTGCCACCATCTGGAAATCCGTTGAATCCCGCTACCCGGGTTGTGCAGACCTGAGTGCCGCGGAAACCTGGACCGGCTTTCGCCCCATGACGCCGGATGGCCCTGCCATCATCGGGCGCGGGCCGCGCAACAATCTTTATCTCAATACTGGTCACGGTACCTTCGGCTGGACCTTCTCAGCGGGCAGTGCGGATGTGATCGCGCAGGTGATTGACGGTGAAGAACCTGCGGTTTGCCTGGATGCCTTCCGCCCGGGGCGCTATCAGGAGTGAGTGCTCGCCAGCCAGCCGAATCTTATTACTCGCGCTGGCAAACGCTCAACGACTGGTTGCTGCAGCATCAACCCATCTGGCAGCCCGCACCGTTTACAGAACCACGACCAGCGTGGGTTCAAACCTGTCCAGGGCTGGCGCGCATGGTGACAGAATTCACCGATGCTGAATGTGATGAGCTGGCCGATGCGCCCGGCGTGCTGGCAAAACATGCGGCCCGATACCTTCCGGAACTGGCCCTGTATAATCGATTGATTGGTCTGCCTGAGCTGTCACCCGGGCTGGCGGATGTCATGGCAGCGACGCTCCCGGAAGTCCGCGCACCAGACATGCCTGGGCGTAAGCGGGAGCAGGCGGGTGCCTTTGCTGCGGCGCTTGAACCGCTACAGCACCCCATCCTTGATTGGTGTAGCGGTAAGGGGCATTTGTCGCGAACGCTTGCTGCCCAGAGCCAGAAGCGCGTTGAGGGCTATGAATGGAACCCGGAGCTGGTGATCAGCGGCAACCGGCTCGCGACGCACTTTGGAGATGCCGTTCAGATCCACTGCCAGGATGTGATGGCGCAGAACCTGCCCTTGCCAGACGGCACTCATGGCTTGGCCCTGCATGCCTGCGGTGATCTTCACCGGCAATTGCTGAGGCGAGGCGCTGCTACTGCGTTGCCACGGCTGAGTATTTCACCCTGTTGTTATCACAAGACTTGTCACGAGACCAAGGATGGCATCTATAAGGCGCTCTCAGAGCGTGCAATGGCCTATGACAACAGATTGATGCTGCACAGCAGGGATCTGCGTCTTGCTGTGCGGGAAACTGTCACGGCGCCCGCCAGAGTGCGAGAGCAGACCAGCATGCTCAACCAGTGGCGCCTGGGCTTTGATGGCTTGCAGCGTGCCGTTCGGGGCGCTGATCACTATCTGCAGCTGCCTTCGTGCTCGCCACGCCTGATTTCAGGGGGGTTTTCCGCCTTCTGCCATTGGGCTGCCGACAAAAAGCAGCTTCGCTTGCCTGAAGACACCAATTTTGATTACTGGCTTGCCCACGGCATGCAGCGTCACGCTGAAGTTCGTCGCTATGAGCTCATCCGGCATGTGTTTCGCCGGCCGTTAGAGCTTTGGGTGGCTCTGGACTACGCGGTTTTTCTTGAAGAGCAGGGTTACAGGGTGCGGCTTGGCCATTTTTGCGCCCGCTCACTGACGCCCAGGAATCTGTTGCTGGACGCGGTCAGGGTTTGCGGTACTCCACGCGCTCGACACAGCCGTCTTTGAAGTAGACATAGGTCAGTTCGTAAAGTGCACCGTAATACCGGGTCTGATAAATCCAGACTTCCTGGGGGCCGCCGTAAGTTTCCGGTGGGTTGCCGAAGGCACGACGCACATGTTCCCGGGTCATGCCTTCTACAACCTGTTCCCGAATCAGGTGTTGGCGCAGATCCGTTGAGTTGATAAAGCGACAGGTTGCCGCTTTGGATTCGTTGTCAGAGGTGTTTTTAGCCTTTTCTTGAGGCTCTGGTTCAGCCGCTTTCGGGGCTGGCAGATTCTGATTGAAACGGCCTCCGATGTAATTATCCCTGAGCTGAATGGCTTCGGCATCTTCGCCACAGGGTGAATCGGAGAAAACCGTGTTGTTCTCTGCATCAATACAGCGGAACACCTGAGCCTGCACGGAGGCTGTGAACGCGAGTAGAAACGCCAGGCTTATCAATAATCTCAGCATGGACTGCTCCCCACTCTCTACGCCCGCGGAAACTACCAAAAAGAAAGGCGCCCTCGGGCGCCTTTCCTGACTTCACTTACTTCTGTATTCGCTCAGGCTGTATTAACGAAGAACCTGAATACGGGCTTCAACCCGACGGTTCTCGGCACGACCCGCAGCAGTGTCGTTGGAGGCAACCGGCTCTGATTCACCATAGCCTTTGGCGCTCACTTTTGCAGGGTCTACACCCAGTGGGCCAGTCAGGCGTGCTGCTACAGCTTCGGCACGACGGTGTGACAGGAGCTCGTTGTAGCTCGCCTTCCCAGTGTTGTCGGCATGGCCGGCAATTTCCACAACGGTTCCCGGGTTGTCGTTAAGTGCATCTGCAACACGGCGGATTTCATCATCGAAGGCGTGGCCTATCACCGAGCTATTCGTTGGGAACTGAACCTCAATAGCGAAGGTATCGATGGTCTCGGTAATACCTTCGCAGCCTGTGTCATCGACTTCCGCACCTGCGGCGGTGTTCGGGCACAGGTCCTGGCTGTTGACGACACCGTCGTTATCGCTGTCGAGTTCGCAGCCGCGGCTGTCTACCTCAGCTCCGCGGGGAGTGTCGGGGCACGCATCACGTACATCCGCTACGCCATCGCCATCTGCATCCGGCTCACAGCCAGTGCTGTCC
>TARA_R110002074_G_scaffold57077_7_pt1 | contig 16604 bp, 16 predicted proteins | sample TARA_R110002074 | Tara Oceans TARA_R110002074 (sample SAMEA4397215) | marine metagenome | biome: Polar Biome; feature: [MIX] marine epipelagic wind mixed layer (ENVO:01000061); material: water (ENVO:00002006), including particulate matter (ENVO:01000060) such as... | depth 10-100 m
AAAAGCTAGCGAACTTATTGTAGGCACTGAAAATCAAATAGAGCCTGATGGTATGCCAAATGCTCAAAATATTCCAGTTAGCACCTTACATGGTAATATCTATTACCACCTAGGGCTTGCTTATTATCTAAAACACGATTATCAAAAAGCATATGATGCATATCTTAAATGTAGAGCTTCGGGAAAACTACCAGATAATATTGTTTCTAGTACGCACTGGCTATATATGATTCAACGTAGAATTGGTAATGTAAAGCTTGCAAAAGAAATGCTAGAACCTATTCAAAGCAATATGGATGTTATTGAAAACCAAAGCTATTATGACCTTTGTAAGGTATATAAAGAAATTAGTCCAATAGATTCATTGCTTCAAGCAGGTACTGGAAGTCCGTCAAATGATGCTGTCTCTTACGGAGTAGCAAATTGGTATTTCTATAACGATGATAAAGAAAAAGCAAAAAAAATCATGCAGGATTTAGTGGAGAGTACCGCTTGGAGTTCTTTTGGCTATATCGCTGCTGAAAGTGATCTTCTACATTATTTTCAATAGCAACCTCAGAATGGGTAAAACCATTGTTTTAGAAAAACTCAAATCATTACTTTTGTTCTGATATTATAACCTAAAGAAGATGTATAAAACAAAAATAGCTCCTTCCCTACTAGCCGCTGACTTCGGCAACCTTCAACGAGATGTTGAAATGGTGAATGCCAGTGAGGCAGATTTACATCATATTGATGTTATGGACGGAGTTTTTGTTCCTAACATATCGTACGGTATGCCAGTAGTTAAGGCAATTCAAAAAAGTGCTACAAAACCTTTAGATGTACATTTAATGATTGTTGACCCAGATCGTTACATTGAAGAATTTGCAAATTTAGGAGCGCACATTTTAACAGTACACTACGAAGCATGCACTCATTTACATAGAACTTTGCAAGCTATTAAGGCACATGGCATGAAAGCTGGTGTTGCCTTAAACCCACATACCAATATAATGTTGTTAGAAGATACTATTAAAGATATTGATGTGGTATTGGTTATGAGTGTTAACCCTGGTTTTGGTGGCCAATCGTTCATTGAAAATACCTATGAAAAAGTAAAGGCGTTAAAAGCATTAATCAAAAGAAAAAATTCGTCAGCATTAATAGAAATTGATGGCGGTGTTACAAATCAAAATTCTCAGAAATTAGTAGAAGCAGGCGCTGATATTTTAGTTGCCGGAAGCTTTGTTTTTAAAAGCGCTGACCCTTTAAAAACAATAAAAGAATTAAAGGGATGAAAACTGAATTTGATATCGTCATCATTGGTGGTGGACCGATAGGTATTGCATGTGGTTTAGAAGCTAAAAAAAATAATCTTAGTTACCTTATTTTAGAGAAAGGACCCATTGTAAATTCTCTTTTCCACTACCCTTCGAATATGCAGTTTTTCTCATCTTCTGAAAAACTTGAAATTGATGAAATTCCTTTTATTAGCAAAGAAGCCAAACCCAAAAGAGATGAGGCTTTAGAATACTATAGACGCATTGTAACCTCTAACAAATTGAATATTCATTTGTTCGAAAAAGTTGAGGACGTCAAAAAAGTTGATGAAACTTTTACCATCACTTCTGATAAAAACATATATACCGCTAAACAAATTGTGGTAGCTACAGGTTTTTATGATATCCCAAACTTATTGAATGTTCCAGGAGAAAATTTAGATAAAGTGGTTCATTATTATGACAACCCACATTACTATTCAGGTCAAAAAGTAGCAGTTGTAGGAGCCAGTAATTCTGCTATTGATGCTGCGTTAGAGTGTTGGCGAAAAGGTGCTGAAGTTTCATTGATAATTCGCGGTCCTGAAGTTGGACAACGTGTAAAATATTGGGTTCGTCCAGATATCATCAATCGAATTGAAGAAGGTAGTATTAAGGCGTTTTATAATACCACAGTTAAGTCGATTACAAAAGATAAAATCACCTTGACCACAGAAACCGCAGACATAGCAATTGATAATGATTTTGTATTGGCCCTTACTGGATACAAACCCAATTTCAGCTTTTTAAAAATGTTAGGTGTAGAAATCAGCAATGATGAAAAGAAACTTCCAGTGTATAACACAGAAACGATGGAAACCAATGTTAAAGGTCTTTACTTGGCAGGGGTAATTTGTGGCGGAATGGAAACCCATAAATGGTTTATCGAGAACTCCCGAATTCATGCCAAAATGATTATTAAGAATATAATCTCAAATTCCGATATCACTTAGCTAAGTAATACCACAATTTATAAAATCAACCATAAATTAAAAGCCACATCTATAATAGATGTGGCTTTTTTACTAGTGACCTCGAAGGGATTCAAAGTTTTAGAAATCGAATAAATTGAACCACTTGTATTTTAAGTAGTAAACACCTCTAATAGCCTATATTTTCTACTAATAGAGATATTTTTTAAATATATTAAAAATCTAAAATGAATTAATAAGTTCTAAAAGAATTTAAATATGTCGGCTAAATGTCGGCTAATTATATATATTTGTAATGTTCAGATTATAAATATAATGCCAATATCATTTCTTATTCAGAGTAAAAAGAACCCTGCACCTATTTACATTCGTGTTACAGAGGGAAAACAAATCGATGCCAAGGTCAGAACCAATTTTGTAATTGACCCAAACAGATTTAACAAATCACAGATAAAAGACAGAACATTACCTAAAGGTGCTACACCCGAAATCAAGGCGGAAATAATTAAGGAAAATCAAAACTTATCTGATTTACGCAGTGAACTTGAAAAATTAAAAAAGCAGGTTAGTACATTAATCAATCAAAGGCAAAAAGATGAAGTTGTAAATGCTGACTGGCTAAGAACTATAATTAACCCAAAACAGGGTTTTACTAAAATCCCAACTTTACTAACTGATTTCTTTGAAGACTACCACCAATTTAAAGACGACAATTTAAAAAAAGGTACCATCAAAAATAACAATGTTATAAAGGCTAGAGTAATTGAATTTCAAAAGGATTTTGGAAAAGTCAAAGTTCAAGACGTTAATAAAAAATTTAGTCTTGCTTTTCAAAAATGGTCTAAGGAAAGAGGTTATGACCACAATACTACAGTAAAATCTATTAAAACAATCAAAATGATTTGCCGCCATGCTAGAGATAGAGGTGCAAAAATAAGTTTTGAATTAGATTCCATTAATAAAGGTCTTAGATACAAGAACAATGAACCTATCTACCTGTCATTAAAAGAAATTGATTCAATCATCAATGCAGTCATGACCAACGAACGATTGGAAATCGCTAGAGATTGGCTAGTAATTAGTTGTTTTACTGCACAACGAGTATCTGATTTTTTAAGGTTCGATACTAAACGAATTATTGAATTAGACGGTGTAAAATTTCTTGACATTACCCAAAGAAAAACCCAGTCACAGGTACTACTACCCCTTACACCAGAAGTATTAAGTATTATTAATAAATGGAACGGGAATTTTCCACCATTATATTCAAAAAATGTTGCGAGTAATGAGGCAATGTATAATGAACATATTAAAACTGTCTGCAGTTTAGCCGAAATTAATGAAATGGTGACCGCTAAATTAAAGAATAAGAAAACCAACAGATACGAAACAGTTCAAGTACCAAAACATAAGGCGGTAAGTTCCCATATTGGCCGCAGATCATACGCTACCAATTATTATGGAAAGATACCCACACCTTTATTAATAAGTGCAACTGGTCACAGTTCCGAAACACAATTTTTAAGATACGTTGGAAAAAAAGGAACGCATAACGCAATGGCATTGGCACGTGCAATGAGAAATCTAGCATCAATTTCAGAGGGTACAGTGCAATTAAAAAAAGTAAACAATTAAAATCATGACGGACCACGAAAAAGATTTACAACTAGCAGAACAAATTGAAGTTGAAACCTCATTAAAAAGAAGTGAGTTACAGCAATTAATGTTATCACTATCTATTGATAAACTATCAGAATTCCAGAATCAAATTAAAGATTCTGAAAATTTACATCAATTTGAAAAAGATGCAAAAATTAAAGAAATCAAGGAAACTTTTTTACAATTTCTCGTAAAGGATAGTTCTTTAGTAAAATCAATAGATGCACCTTACAATGAAATTATTGAAACTGAACTAATAAATATTGCCAGGCATCTATTCTAATGGAGAATAACAAATACAACTATATTAATGAGTTCTTAGAAGGGGTTACTGATGGTTATATTAGTCAACTTGAATTGTATTCCAGAATTCAAGACATTACCGATAACTTTAATAAAACTAAATTAAAGATTCTAATAGCTGATATAGATAGTAAAATAGTAGAAATTGGACACTTCATAGAAATTGATTCTATTGGTATTGACAAACCTCAAGAGGATTCTGAAATTAAAAAATTAAAATTAAGTATTCGCTTCTTAAAAGATGCTATAAGTTATATAAACATTTTAACTGAACCAACAGAGGGGGATTTACAGCCTGCACAACAAATGCAACACACTCAAGAAGAAACTAAAAACTACCCAGATATACTTACATCTGAAAAAGCATTCAAAGTTATAGATCACTATTGTAAAACTTACAATTCAAAACCTCAATATGATTTAGGTTGCTTGTACCATATGTCTATTAAAAAAAACTTTTGGAAAACTAGACCGACAAAATCCATTTACATTGATATGTTAGTTGAATGGGGTTATTTAACCACGGAAGAGTTTGACCAGTTTACTGATATGGTAAGAAATCCTATTCCCATTGAATCAAAATCTCTAATGAGTGGGAGAGATAAGAATTTTAAAAACTCCTACGAATTGTATTTTTAATTGCATTACCTCCGATTTTTCGGAAATTAAGGTTGATAATCGGAATTGAAATAGAATGAAATTGCCATGATTTTAAAAATAATATATCATGTCAGGAACTATTCAATTTATCAACACTACCCCAGACCAATTTTTATTAGAGGTAGAGAAAAGACTAGACAACAAACTAGATCTTTTAAAAAAATCATTCCAACCAAAAGAACCCACAGAGTTAATGACTAGGCACGAGGTTGCCAAGTTGTTAAAGGTGGATATTTCAAGCATTCATAATTACACCAAAAAAGGTCTATTAACTTCCTATGGCCTGTCTGGTCGTGTTTACTACAAACGAAAAGAAGTTGAATCTGCAATTCTTCAACTTAACAACCAATAATTTCAAATAGTAGACCAATGGAAATAGTTAAAACCAAATTCAAAAATACCAAGTTCCTTTATGAGGATAAAGAGAACAGCATTTATAAAATTTCAAATTCTAAAAATAGAGTTGATCAAACCCATCAAGGGTTTCAATATTTCAAAAGTATGTTTGTCAAATTGCCTCCTGACAATGAACTCTTAGAAGCATTTAAAAAAGGTTGGTCCGGTATAGATTCATTAATTAGGGAATCTGCAAGTTACCCAGAAGGTGATGTTGAAACAATTTTAAAAATGAATGGCCGATATGAGAACTATAAAAGGGCGAAGGAATTTATTAACGCCTCTATTTTTAGTTTTGTAAACTATAACGAAAGTGAATATATTTTTAAAAACGGTGCGTTCACGTTCAACAAGGATGCAATAAAAGAATTTGAGGAACTTCACACCTACTATTCTACGAACGAAAAACAAAATAAGGCGGTTGCGGTCATGCAAAAAATATGCGACGGTTTAAACAGTGCCTTTGACCATGAAATTATACATTTCGATAGCAAACCGCAAACACTTCACGCCAACACCAAACATCACATAGTTAAAAAAATGGGTATTGATTACATAACAGTTAATGGTGGTAAAGTAGTTCCCGATATGAAACGAATTGAACGAATTAGAGAATAGCCATCGTTTGCTATTATGATGAAAAGGCCTGCGGTATGAATGCCAAAGGCCTTTTTTTATAAAAGCAAAAACCGCTATAGATACAGCGGTTTTTGTGAATTGTTCAGATTCAAAATCAAATGCAAGCACAATGAAGTTTTGTGCATTTAATAATCCAAATATACCAAAAAAATCCAAAGTGTTAGACCACATTAAAATAGTCGTGAAAGACATGGGTGAGGTGGGTCGTATTTGGAATGACCCAAGATTGATTTGGTATAGTAAAACCGAAAATTTATCAACTATAGATTGGGAATTGATTAGATGCAAGGAGAGGAAAGTATATAAAAACATAAAATTTGGTAAAACAGATTACGGTTTACATGTTCTTTTTTCCCCTCACAAATACAGAAACAACGATATAACGAATGCTAACGATTTAACGGCAATAGATTGCATTGAAACCATTAAAACCATCATAGAACTCTTTAAAATAGTTGAGGTTGAAAAATGGAAAATTATAAATCTTGAATTGGGTATAAATTTTATTATGCCTGGTTACGGAAAGGATTTGGTAATGTTTACAGAGTATTGGAAAAAGACCCTTTTTAAATATGACAGAACACTAGCATTTTCTAAAAAGGCTGTCAACCAAAGAAACGGCAGAGATTGCACCTACAAACGTTTAAAATTATATTGTAAATACACACAATATCCAAACCATTGCGCACCCGATACTGTAAGACTTGAAATTGCAAGTGGCCAAACTAGATATATCAAAGGAAAATTAGGTATTGATAATATTGAATGTCTTTTAAACCCACAGATTTATCAGACAATTAAAAATGAACTCATACAAGCGGTAAAAGATGTTTTAATCCTAGACCATAAAACAGGATTTGAAAATCTAAACAAAAAGGAAAAACAAAAACTAAAGGAATATTTAACTAATCATACCTGGTACATACAGACCCAAAAATATGCTAATGGATTTTGGCAAATGAAGCAAAGGTATTTTCAATTATTGGATAAAACAGGTCGAAATATTCACACTGAATTATTAAATACTTTCACTATCAAACTGAATAAATTAACAAGGCAGACACGTTTAAATTCCACAACCAAAAAACTAGCTTCGAAAGAACCCCAAACACGTTTAAATTCCACTGTAGATAAGGGTGGTATATCAACGTATGAAGATTTATCAATTTACAGATGTAAAGTAACTGGGTTAACATTAGAAAATGAAGGACCGGTTAAAGTGATTGAGAGAGTACCAAATTACATAAGAACTAAAACTTTAAGGTACCTGCAGAAAAATGACCTAAAAACATTTGAAGGTTTGAGAATGGATTTAATCCCAAATCACAAACATTCACGACCTAAGTTTGAGAGGACATTGATAACTCACATGGCCAAACAAATAAGAAACAGGTATCATAATTCAATAAAGATTAAAAAGAAAGGATATAATGAGCCAATGACACAGTACAATAATCAAATGAATCTATATGCGGCCTTTGGGCTATAAAACTAAATCGAATATTATGACAAACAAGACAAACAAATATCAAGAAAGTACCCGTATTGCAGTATCAAAAGAAGCATTGGCGCGTAACAATAATTTAGTACTCCTATACCTGCATGAAAAGGGTATTGCGCCAAAAAGAAATTCAAAACTACAAAGGGCGGTAGCATCAATTATCTATGATAAATACAAGATTGAAGTACTATTCTTTGAAAAGGTGAAAAGGATAATTCTATTAATCAATGATGAGTATGGACAAACAATTGACCAAAGAAAACTATTGACACTGATCAATAATAGTAGAAGATTAAAAGGCCGACCATTATATCAAGTGCCTGATTACTTTAAAGATTTCAATAATGGTAGTACGAATACTAACAGTCGCCAGATGCAGATTAACATTTGATTACATAAGTAATGCAATTAAGGTACTGTAAACCAAAATCATGACCCACGCAATACGTTGCGCACTGCATTTTTTACACGCTTTACATTTTTTTGAATGCTGTCACAGAAGTTGTCACAAAAATATTGAAAACTGTCACAGAAATTTATGATTATTGTTACAATTTTCAATCATATTAACACATATTGTATAAATTGTTAACTATTAAATGAATATTTATTACAAATTAAAACATCAAAAAATATATTAATTAATAAATTGCAATCTAAATGTTCAGATTATGAGTACAGCAACCGTAAAAATCCCCGCAGAATTTAGAGCCATTGACAAGTTTAGTCATGTAGTTAAAGGTATGACAATGCACACTAAAAATTTTGCCATCAAAGGCATGGGTTACATAAAACGCTTTGATACTAAAGTAAATCAGAGTTTTAAAAATATGGGTCGTATTTCACAAATGGCCGTTGGACTTGGTTTTGGTGCCATATTTAGCACTGCAATAGCCAATAATACTGCATACAATGAAAGTCTAATGTCCGTTAGTTCCATTACCGGGGCAACTGGAAAGAACCTAACTATTTTAGAAGGTCATGCAATGGCAGTTGCGAAATCAACCAAAATGATGGGTAAGGATGTTCTTTTTGGCTTTGAACAAATCGCCAGTGCCCAACCCGAATTATTGCAGACCCCAAAAGCATTAGCGCAAATAACCAAAAATGCAATAATACTTTCCAAAGCCGCTAAAATGGAATTGGGCACTGCGGCCGATTCACTCACAACTTCATTAAATCAATTTGGTTTAGGTGCTAATATGTCGACAATGGCTATAGATGCACTCGCAGCAGGTTCAATTTACGGGGCTAGTAAGATACCCCAGACTGCAGAAGCATTACAAAAATTTGGTACTATAGCGGCTGCAACGGGTACTAAATTAAATGAATCTATTGCATTGGTTCAATTGGTTTCAAAATTTGAAAAAGGCAGTGAAGCGGGTACCAAACTAAAAAATATTCTTGCTACGATGGCCAGTGCTAAAATTTTACCAAGTAGTCAATTAAAGGCATTAACCAAAATGGGTGTTGATATCGATATCGTTACAAATGCCGCATTACCATTGAATCAAAGATTATTAGAATTTTCAAAATTAGGAAAAGATAACACTGCAGTATTGCAGGTTTTAGGTAAAGAGAATGCCGCATTAGGTCAGGCACTTTTTAATAATGCCAACGGTTTTTCTGCCATGTTAACCAACATTAATAAAACAGGTGCAGCCCAACAACAGGCGGCCATTAATACCACGTCTTTCAATGAGCGTTTAAACGCAATGAAAAACCAATTTTTAAATGTTACCACGGCCACCAATTCAAATAATAAAGCATTGTCGATTTTAGGTAGTTCTATGGATTGGGCTGCAGATAACATGGAAACATTAGTAGGTATTGGTGCGGGAATAATTGGAACCTTTGGAGCCATGAAAGCATTAATATGGGGTACACAAGGAGCAATGGTTGCATATAATGTTGTTCTAGGTGTGCAATCGGCATTAAGTGGTACCGCATCGATAGCCATAGGCAAAAATGCAGTTGCATTAGGAGCATATAAAACTATTCAAATGGTAACAACGGGGGCAACTTGGTTGGCTACAGCTGCCACTACTGCATTTGGTGTTGCAATGAATTTAGGATTATGGCCAATTCTAGCAATCATTGCAGCGGTCGCAGGTGTAATTGCATTATTCTATAATTGGGATAAGGTAACCGCATGGTTTGGTAAACAATGGGGGAAATTCACCAATTGGATTGGTGAAGCATGGAACAATGTAGTTAAATGGTTCAAGGAATTTGATTTTATGAACTTCTTTAAAGATATCGGTCAAAGTATTTTAAAATTTCTGTTAACCCCTATGCAGACAATGCTAAAACTAGCTAGTAACATACCTGGTAAGATTGGAAGTATAGCCAGTAAAGCGTTGGCAACCATTGGAGATTTAACGGGTGATAGTGAGATTTCCGTAAAGGATGTTCGGGAACCATTAGACGGACCGGAAATTCAAATGGTGAAAAGTAATGAAAGTGTTAAGAGTGCTATTTTAGGGGGATCGTTGAACGTTAATTTTAATGACCCAGGTAATATGGTAAAATCAACATCCATAGAATCTAAAGGCATGCCAGTTAGATTAAATAGAACCCAAGGAGCATTTTAAAATTTGATATTATGACTACTGAACAAATACAAAAAAATCAACAGGAATTATACAATTCTATATTTAACCTAGGTGTTGAAACAGAAAAGAAAAGGGTTAATTCATGGTTAGAAAGTGACCTACAGAATAAATGGCAGATACGTGACGGAATAAAATCCGGTAATTCTTTTACAGAAACTAATCAATCCGATATCAGTAATTTTTATGGTAATGTAGATGAAATGTTAAATTCAAAATCTAATATTAATAGTGAAAATAATAGAACAAACATTGTCGAAAATAAAGAACCTGACTACTATCAAAAATTAGAGGCACAAGATTTTTACGATGAGGTAGACAGCATGTTTAAAAAATAGTACGTTTGAATTTGATTATTATTTGGATTGCCCCACTGCAGTTATGTTGTGGGTTTTTTAATTAACTAATAATCTTCAAATACCCCATTTCTATTTCTAAAATCTACAATTAACGTCTCTTTATTTTTAAATTCTCTTGTAATTTTATCATCGTTAAAATATAACACTGCTTTCAAATCAAATTCACGTACAAAATCATCCATTTTTGCTCGATTAACCTTAATATCAAAATCTAAAATGGTTAATTGTTCGTTTGGAAAAATCATTGGAGGATTTTCATTTGTAAACTGAACCCAGTCACCTATATAGGTATACGAATAATGTTTACCTTGGTCCATTGCCCGCCAAGAAAAGGCTTCATAAAATCTACCTCCAGTATATAGAGCATTTAACCTGTATTCCTTTACTACTGAATCACCAACGTTTTCAATCGTAATCCTTATATTAAAAACCACTTGATCCTCTTCGACATTATCACCTTCAAAATAAACTCCTAGATTCAATTCAGATACAATTAGTTTACCTTTTGACTTCCTAGAATACAAATTCCTTACTTGGTATTCGTCCATCATTAAGCGTTCAAAATTATTTCTAACATAGAAACGTTTATCTGCACTCATATGTGGTGCATCTATGCTTTCAGGAATCTGAACAACATAAACTGTTTTTAAAATATCGTCATCGAATCTAATTGGAAATATTTTTAAACCTGGTATAACTCTATAAACTTTAGTGGAAATTATTTGCTCAAGTGATTCCTTTGTGAAAAAATTTCCATCAATAAATGATAGATGATCTGCAACATGTTCCTTTTCTGCCAGTCCATATATTATAATACCACCGTTTGAATTAGCCATAGATGAAACATCCCTAGAAATTTCATCCTTCTTTTTAGTAGATTTATCTAAAGCACCAGAAGATTTAAATTCTATATTTTGATTCTCTTCTATTCTATTATCAATCAGACTTTGAATAAAACCAGAATCATAATCCTTTTTAGCATGAATACTTTCCATATTGATTAAAGTTTATAAATTCGACTAAATATCGGCTAAAAACTAATGATAAAAATCCCAACAACCATATAATCAGTTTGTTGGGATTTAATTAAGTGACCTCGAAGGGATTCAAACCCCCAACCCTCAGAGCCGAAATCTGATGCGCTATTCAGTTGCGCCACGAGGCCATTTATATTCGGTATTAAAAATTATACTTATGACAATTTCTTTTTAACAATGGTAGATATCAATTTACCATCTGCTTGACCTGCTAATTCTTTTGAAACAATACCCATTACCTTACCCATATCTTTCATTCCAGAAGCACCTATTGAATCAATGGTTTGTACTACTACTTTTTCAACCTCTTCCTCGGTAAGTTGTTCAGGCAAAAACTGTTCGATAACCGCAATCTGAGCCAATTCTGGATCAGCAAGATCTTGTCTTCCCTGCTCTATAAAAATGGCCGCACTATCCTTTCTTTGTTTAACCAATTTCTGAACCAGTTGCACTTCTTCTTCCTCTGTGATTTCACCAGCACCACTAGTACTTGCCATTAAGAGCGCAGATTTTATAGCTCTAAGTGATTCTAATGCAACCGTATCTTTAGCCTTCATAGCCAATTTCAATTGCTCCATTACCTTTTGCTGTAAACTCATAGCTTCTTTATTTAGGTCAGCGAAGATAAAAAATAAACCCGAAAACTATCTTAGTTTTCGGGTTTAAAAAAATTAGTTGTATGCTTTCTTTAGTCTACATTATCATGTAAAAATGAGTTATTTGAACGCAACTTAATATCTTCATTACTATCACTACTAAGTGATGTTCTAGAAATTTTACTTTCTTTTGGGTTATCATTTAAATTCACCCCTTGTCTTTGGTAAGCAGGTTTCTTTTCATCATAACTGCTAGGTGCACTTGTTTTGAACTTGTAGTTGAAATCTTTAAGTTTTCTTCTACGCTCATCAGCTCTTTCACGCAATAACTCTTCTATCGGAGTTTCCATTGGGTCTAAATGCTCATCTGGGTGTATTTCTCTTTTTGGAGCGACAGTTCTTTTTTCAAAAATCAATTCGTCTTCAATAATCTTTGGCTCGAACTCTTCCGCTTTTGATTTTGCACCAGTCAACTTACTTTCTAACTGCATGTAATCATCTAAGCTATAGCGCTTTTCACCATTTTTGTTATATTCTAAAACAGGTATGATTTCAATACTATCGTTTACATCTAAATCTTTTACTTCTTCATGTAAATCAAAAGTGATTACGTTTTCCTTTTCTTCATCCTTCAATGGCATATCAAAACCTAAAGTAAAATCATCATCTTCTACTTTGTTAACTTTTAATACTTCTGGATCAACAACTTCGATATCTCTTGCTGCTGAATTTACGATTACAAAATCATCTTCTGAAACATTATGTGCTACTACCTCTTCGTAAAAAACGTTGAAATTTTTGATGTAATTTGTTGTGGGTATTAAATCGAAATCTGCCTCATCAACAAACTCATATTTTTGTACTGGCTTAACTTCTTTTACTTCCTCTTCTTCTTCATCCATTTCCAATGTGTGCACAGTTTTGGAATTGGACAGCAACATAGCCTCGGCACGTTGACCGTCTTCTAAGGTATGAATGATTTTTTTAGACTCCGTATTTACAATATCATCCTGCTGCTCAATATTAAAACCTGTGGCAATTACCGTTACTGCGATAGCCTCTCCTAAGCTTTCATCTTCACCAACACCCATTATGATGTTTGCTCCGTAACCAGCTTCTATTTGAATATGGTCATTGATTTCGCCTATTTCATCAATAGTTATTTCTTGTGCTCCAGAAACTATTAATAACAATACATTTTTAGCGCCTTGAATTTTGTTATCATTCAATAACGGGGAATCTAATGCTTTCATGATTGCCTCATTAGCTCTTGCAGATCCAGATGATATGGCAGACCCCATAATAGCAGTACCACTATTAGAAAGTACTGTTTTAGCGTCACGTAAATCGATGTTTTGAGTATAGTGATGTGTAATAACTTCAGCGATACCTCTCGCAGCCGTTGCTAAAACCTCATCAGCTTTAGAGAAACCAGCTTTAAAACCAAGGTTTCCATATACTTCTCTTAATTTATTATTATTAATGACGATCAGCGAATCGACATTTTTACGTAATTTCTCGATACCACGTTGCGCTTGTTCAACACGCATTTTACCTTCGAATTGAAATGGCATTGTAACAATACCTACTGTAAGAACATCCATTTCTTTTGCAAACTTAGCTATGACGGGAGCAGCACCAGTTCCTGTTCCCCCACCCATACCAGCAGTAATGAAAATCATCTTTGTTGTAGAATCCAACATCGATTTTATTTCCTCCATACTTTCCATTGCAGCTTGTTCTCCAACTTCAGGATTGGCACCAGCACCCAAACCTTCTGTTAATGAAACACCTAATTGTATTTTGTTAGGCACAGGGCTATTGTCCAAAGCCTGTGAATCTGTATTACAGATTACAAAATCAACTCCGTTTATTCCTGCCTGGAACATATGGTTAATGGCATTGCTACCACCACCACCTACACCGATGACCTTTATAACGTTGCTTTGATTCTTTGGAAGATCAAAAGAGATATTATCAAATTCGCTGTTCTTACTCATAATCTAATTTATTACTGGTTATGTAAATTCTTACTATATGCTAATTACTCTGCGTTGTCTAAAAATTCTTTCAACTTTTCAGACCATTTATCAAAAACAGATTTTCTTTCCTTGTACATTCTGTTCTTACTCCCAAACTCATCCTCTTCAATACCTGCAAACGCTTCAACTTCTTCTTGTTCTGTTTGCGCGAATTGTTCAGATGCTTGCGCTTTCTTCTTAATACTATTAAGTTTTTTCTCGTTCTTAATAGCATTCATTAAAAGACCGACCGCTGTGGCGTACAAAGGACTAGCAACTTCTTCATCTGAATCACCTGCTAAATGCTCGTTCGGATAACCAATTCTGGTATCCATACCTGTTATATATTCCACTAATTGCTTCAAATGTTTTAGTTGACTACCGCCACCTGTTAAAACAATACCTGCAATTAATTTTTTCTTTTGCTCTTCATGACCGTAGTTTTTAATCTCCACATAGACTTGTTCTATGATTTCAACTACACGAGCATGAATAATTTTAGACAAATTCTTTAAAGAAATCTCTTTTGGCTCTCTACCACGTAAACCTGGTATCGAAACTATTTCATTATCTCTATTCTCACCTGGCCATGCTGAACCAAACCTTGTTTTCAATAACTCTGCCTGCTTCTCGATTATAGAGCAACCTTCTTTGATATCTTCGGTAATTACACCACCACCAAAAGGAATAACTGCAGTATGCCTAATAATACCATCTTTAAAAATGGCTAAATCTGTAGTACCACCACCTATATCGATTAATGCTACACCAGCTTCTTTCTCTTCTTGACTCAATACAGCATCAGAAGATGCTAAAGGTTCTAGCGTAATATTTCCTAAATCTAGACCTGCACTTTTAATACAACGACCTACATTTTTTATAGAAACTACTTGCCCAACGACAACATGAAAGTTTGCCTCTAATCGACCACCATACATACCTATAGGCTCACGAATCTCTCCTTGCCCGTCAACTTTATATTCTTGTGGTAAAACATGAATTATTTCTTCCCCAGGAAGCATAATTAATTTGTGCACTTGATTAATAAGGATATCTAAATCTTCCTCATTAATTACTTCTTCAGAATCTTTTCGAGTAATGTAATCGCTATGCTGCAAACTTCTAATGTGCTGACCAGCAATACCTACCACTACTGAACCGATTTTAAGACCAGAATTAGCCTCAGCTTCCTCTACCGCTTGTTGTATCGATTTAATAGTTTGTGTTATGTTATTTACAACACCTCTGTGTACACCTAAACTTTTGGATTTACCGATACCCAAAATTTCAATCTTACCGTATTCATTTTCCTTACCTATTATGGCAACGATTTTCGTTGTTCCAATGTCTAGACCGACTGAATATTTAGTTTGTTCCATTTTTATTAAATTTTAGTGCACACTACCTGGTTATTAAATTCTAAACTAACTACCGCATAATCCTCCAAGGTTTTATCCTTGTTCGCTTTAGCATAAAAGGCCTTGAAATTGCTGAACTTTGCATCCAAATCTTCAATACCGCCTAAGTTCACTACAAAATTGTTAAGCCTTAATCGCAATTGATACTCATTTTCACCTTTTACGTGAATACCGATTACCGTTTTACGAAAAAAATCGTCATTATTGATACGCTCCAATATGACATAGACATCCTCAAGGCTTTTACCACTGATATTGCCTGTTATAATTGGAACTCTCGCTGAGTGATTTATAGAAAGAGGCATTTTCTTTCCTTCGTCATCCAAATAATACTTTTTATCCCCTTCTATGCGTCCGATTGGTTTCCGTTGAACAATTTTCGACGTAAGCTCACCATCTATAGTTAGATAGACTTGGGCACTTTTTACCATTTCATTGGCCTCAATGGCCTTTTCCACCGTATTCAAAACTATATTTTCTTTAGGGACATTTTTTAGGCTACCGTATTTTTGTATTAACAATTTATTAACCGTTCCTTCAGTTAGGTATAAATTCTCATCACCAAGGAACTCTACTTTCATTCCAGTAACGCTTTTAGCACTATTTCTACTGTTAGAAAATGCATATAACCCCATGATTACCAGAATCAAAGCAATCAACTTTAAAAAATTCCAATTAATCCGCATACGATAGTTCATTTTTAATTTTCATCACTTCTAAACCAATATCTCCAGCTCCCATGGTTACTAAAACTTCCGGATTCTGTATTTTAATTTCAGAAATGATTTGTTCCTTTGAAATTAATTTTTTATTACCTGTTGTCATTTTCCCCAATAGCCATTTTGAATCTATTCCTTCAATTGGTTCTTCCCGTGCAGGATAAATATCCAACAACAAAATATTCTCGAACCTTGACAAGCTTTTTGCAAAATCATCTGCAAAATCTTTTGTCCTGGAAAATAGATGTGGCTGAAAAATTGCCAATACTTTTTTATTCGGATGCATTTCTGATATAGCATCAAAAACTGCATTTATTTCTGTAGGATGATGGGCGTAATCGTCTATAAAAATAAAATCGTCATTTTTAATTTTATACGAAAAACGTCTTTGTACACCTTTAAAAGTCGCTAAAGCCTTAGCAAGGCGATGTGGCGGGGAACCTGATTGCAT
>TARA_R110002074_G_scaffold2516_2_pt1 | contig 16600 bp, 13 predicted proteins | sample TARA_R110002074 | Tara Oceans TARA_R110002074 (sample SAMEA4397215) | marine metagenome | biome: Polar Biome; feature: [MIX] marine epipelagic wind mixed layer (ENVO:01000061); material: water (ENVO:00002006), including particulate matter (ENVO:01000060) such as... | depth 10-100 m
CAAGAAAATCGGGATTGATGCGGAGGCGACAGAAGCCCATCTGATCGCCCGCGCTTCCCGTGAGACGACCTTTGACGGCATTGCCTTGCGCCGGGCGGTGGACCATCTTCTGCCGGGCGGCAAGAGTGACGTTAAGATGGCGGAGAAAATGGCGCCATGGCTCCTAAAACCGGATCGGCGGGAAGACTTCTTCTGGGATTATGTCTCCGCCTTTTTCACGCAAGCCGGCACGGTCAAGGCGAAGCTTGCAACCAATGCCGTTGTTGATTCCATGCCGGAAATTCTGGATGTGCTCTCCGCCGAGGCGGAGCGGTTGGCGCGGGTTCAGGAGAATATCAAAAAGGCCCGTGTCCTGGCCTCGACATCGGCGCTGATCCGCCTTGGCGCGGCATTGATAGACCGGTATGAAGCGGAGAAAGCGCTGCGCGGGCGGCTCGATTATGACGATCTGATCTTGAAAACCCGCGATTTGCTGACCGGGGCCGGTATTGCGCCCTGGGTGATGTTCAAGCTAGATGGCGGGATCGAGCATATCCTTGTTGACGAGGCACAGGATACGAGCGCCGAACAGTGGCAGGTGATCGCGGCGCTGGCCGAGGAATTCTTTACCGGATATGGCGCGGTGGAAGCCGACCGCACCCTGTTTGTTGTCGGCGACGAGAAGCAGTCGATTTATTCCTTTCAGGGCGCCGATCCGGCCACTTTCGATGTCATGCGGCGGGAGTTCGAGGCGCGCGCCAGCGATGCGGAGAAGGATTGGCGGAATGTCCCGCTCGACCTTTCCTTCCGCTCAACGGATGCCGTTCTTGATCTTGTCGACCGGGTGTTTGCGGATGAGACGGCGCGGCGCGGCCTTACGGCGGCAGGGGATGAGATCAAGCATCTTGTCCGCCGGACCGGCGAGGCCGGGCTGGTCGAAATCTGGCCAACGGTGAAACCGCCGGATATCGAGGCGGCGGACCCCTGGGAAATGCCCATGGCGCAAAATCTCGACAGCAAGCCCGCGGCGCAGCTCGCGAAAAATATCGCGCTGCAGATTCGCCGCTGGCTGGAGAATGGCGAGGTGTTAAGCGCGACCGGGCGGCCGATTGCCCCGCGGGACATCATGATCCTGGTGCAAAGCCGGAACAGCTTTTTCAGCAATATCGTGCGCGCGCTCAAGCTTGCCGATATTCCGGTCGCGGGCACGGACCGGATGGTGCTGACGAAACAACTTGCGGTGATGGACCTGCTGGCGCTGGCGCGGTTTGTCCTGCTGCCAGAAGACGACCTCACCCTTGCCGTCATTCTCAAAAGCCCCTTTGTCGGCTGTGATGACAATCAGCTGTTCGAACTGGCCTATGACCGCAAGGACAGCCTCTGGCGCGCGCTGCGCGAGAACAGGACGGGGTTGCCCGTCTTCGACAAGGCACGGGCGTTTCTCGGCGAACTGCTTGCCCGGGCCGATTTCGTCCCGGTCTATGAGTTTTTTGCCGATATTCTGGGCCGCCTGGGCGGGCGGGAAAAATTGCTCGCGCGGCTTGGCGAGGAAGCGGCGGATCCGATCGAAGAGTTTCTGTCGCTCGCGCTCGGGTACCAGCGGACCGAGGCAAGCTCGCTTCAGTCTTTCCTGCACTGGATCGAAGCCGGGGCGGCCGAGGTCAAGCGCGATATGGAGCAGGGACGCAACGAGGTGCGGGTGCTGACCGTACATGGATCGAAAGGGCTTCAGGCCCCGATCGTTTTCCTTCCCGATACATGCCAGACGTCGAGATCGTCGAAAAATTCGACGGTTTTCTGGACGGAGGGGGACATCCCGTTCCCGCTCTGGCCGGTGAAGACGGGCAATGACGATCCGCTCACCGCCGAGGCGCGCCAGCTGGCGAAAGACCGGCAGCTGGAGGAGAAAAAGCGCCTGCTCTATGTGGCGCTCACCCGGGCGGAGGACCGGCTTTATATCTGCGGTTGGGAAGGCAAGAACAGACGCGGCGAAAACTGCTGGTACGAATTGATCGATCCGGCCTTTGGCGAGGGCGTCGAAGAGGTTGAGCTTCCCTGGGGCGAGGTGGCGCGGCGCTGGTCCAGCGGGGAGGTGGTTGAGAAGCAGCTAAAAGAGGATGCTGCCCCGCAAGCGCAGGCGCTGCTGCCCGGCTGGATCAGGCAGTCGGCACCGGAAGAGCCTGTCCCGCCCCGTCCGCTGGTGCCATCCCGCGATCCCGACGAGACGACGGTGTCCTCACCTCTCGGCGGGGACGATGGAAAACGCTTCCATCGCGGGCTGCTGATTCACCGGCTGCTGGAAACACTGCCGTCCATAAGCCCTGAGAATCGCGAACGCGCCGCGGCGAGCTGGCTGGCCCGACCTGTCCACGGACTTGACGAGGCCGGACAGGCGGAAATCCTGAAGGAGACCATGGCCGTTATCAATGACCCGGAGTTTTCGGCGATTTTCGGCCCTGACAGTATGGCCGAGGTGCCGATCAGCGGTGTTATTGAGGGGCGCGTGCTATCGGGCCAGATCGACCGATTGCTCGTCGGGGAGGACGAAATCCTGATTATTGACTACAAGACAAACCGCCCGTCTCCGAGAGAAATCGAGAAAGTTCCCGCCATATATATAAGGCAAATGTCGCTTTATCGGCGCTCAATGGCCGAAATGTACCCTGAAAAAGCGGTGAAATGTGCGCTTTTATGGACAGAAGGCCCGCATCTGATGAGTCTGCCGCTGGAGATTCTGTGAGCTTGTTCACTTGACGATACAAGTTGTGATACGTAATTATAGGCACAGGAAGTTTCCGCCGGGGTGCCGGAGAGCTTCGATATTTATTGCCTGAAATGAGGATATTATGACCACTACGAAAGTCACCGACGCTTCCTTCAAGGAAGATGTTTTAGATAGCTCTGGCCTGGTTCTGGTCGATTTCTGGGCAGAATGGTGCGGTCCTTGTAAGCAGATTGCCCCGGCCCTTGATTCAATCTCCAAGAGTGAAGAATTCGACGGTCTGAAGATTGCCAAGGTCAACATCGATGAAAACCCGAACACGCCGACGAAATATGGTGTGCGCGGCATTCCAACGCTGATGCTGTTCAAGGACGGACAGATTGCGGCGACGAAGGTCGGCGCATCTCCGGAAAGCGCGATTAAAGACTGGATCAAGTCGGCAAGCTGACGCGAAGCGCGGAAAAATGAATATGAAAAAGCGGGTCTTTCGGGCCCGCTTTTTTTAGTTAGAAAAGGACCCTCTTCCATGACAAATATGATCTGTAACGGCCTCTCCCTTGAGTATGAAACCTTCGGCGATGCCGGAAATCCGGCCGTCTTCCTGATCGCTGGCCTAGGGTTTCAGCTTATCGACTGGCCGACGGCCTTTTGCGAGAGCATCGCTGCAGAGGGATTTCTTGTCATCCGCTTCGATAATCGGGATATCGGCCTGTCGCAAAAGCTGGACGAAAAGGGGATCCCGGATCTTGGCCAAATCATGCAGCAGCTCCAGAACGGCGAGGCGCCCGCTGTGCCCTATCATTTAAGCCAGATGGCCGCCGACCTTACCGCGCTGATGGAGGGGCTTTCCATCGATCGGGCGCATATTGTCGGCATGTCGATGGGCGGCATGATTGCGCAGCTGATGGCGATTTTCTATCCGGAAAAAGTTCATTCCCTGACATCTATCATGTCGTCCAGCGGCAACCGGCAGCTTCCGCCGTCAACGCCTGCCGCAACGGCTGTCCTGATGACGGCCCCCGCCAGCCAGGACGTTGAGGATGTCGTGGAATTCGGCCTGAAGGTAAATGATGTCATCGGCAGTCCGGGCTATCGCTGGGACAGGGAGGAACTCCGGAACCATATTCGCGCCTGTGTGGCGCGGAATTATTCCCCGGCGGGGTATATGCGCCAGTATGCTGCGGTGCTTGCGTCGAACCCGCGGGTGTCGGAGCTGCCGGGCGTCACGGCGCCAACCCTCGTGATTCACGGAAAAGATGATGCGCTGGTGCCGCCGGAAGCGGGCATGGACACGGCGCGCCTTATTCCGGGCGCGAAGCTGGAACTGGTGACGGGAATGGGACACGACCTGTCACCAAGCCTGTGTGAACATCTCGCAGGCCTGATAATTCCGCATCTTGCGGCAAACAGATCGGCCTAGCGAAAGGCCGGTTCGTCAAAGCTGCGCAGCTTTCGGGAATGCAGGCTTTCAACGCCGCGCAGGCGAAGTTGCTGCAGGGTGTCAATCCCGATGTGAAGATGCTTTGCCGTGCGCCCTTCATAGAACTTGTTGGCCATGCCAGGGAGCTTGATTTCCCCGTGGATCGGCTTGTCGGAGACACATAGAAAGGTGCCGTAGGGAACCCGGAAGCGAAACCCGTTGGCGGCGATGGTGGCGCTTTCCATATCGACGGCAATGGCGCGGGACTGGTTGAATCTCACCGCCAGCTCCTTATGGCGCAGCTCCCAGTCGCGGTCATCTGTCGTATAGACGGTTCCGGTGCGGAAATGCTCCTTGATATCGCTGCCGCCGGAGGAAACATCAGCCGCGCGGGCGACCGCCTCGGTCAGGGCGACCTGTATTTCAGCAATGGCGGGGAGCGGAACGGAGGGGTGAATATCCTCATCCAGCACATGATCCTCGCGCACATAGGCATGGGCGAGGACAAAATCACCGAGCCGCTGAGTATGGCGCAACCCGCCGCAATGGCCGACCATCAGCCAGCAATGGGGCCTCAGAACTGCGATATGGTCGGTGATTGTCTTGGCGTTGGACGGCCCGACGCCGATATTGACCAGCGTAATGCCCATATGCTTTTCCCCGACCAGATGATAGGCGGGCATCTGGGGAAGATGGCTGGGGGCGATCCCGCTCACAGGCTCATCCGTCAGGTTCGGGTTAGGTGTAATGACATTCCCCGGCTCGACAAAGGCGCTATATTCACTCCCCTCCAGTACCTGTTTCTTGCCGTAATCGACAAATTCATCGACATAGCGCTGATAGTTGGTGAACAGCACGAAGCGCTGGAAATGCTCCGGGATGGTGCCGGTATAATGGGACAGGCGGGCAAGGGAGTAATCCACCCGTTCCGCGGTAAAAAGCGCCAGCGGACGGGGTATTCCCTCAACGGGGACATAGGTGCCATTGGCAATGCTGTCGTTGATGTTCGCCAGATCCGGCATGGTGAAGATGGCCTGAAGTGCCGGAATATCGTTGGCGGAAACATCGGAGGAGGCGGATTCAATAACGAAAGGGAGCGGCATCGGCCTGTCGCTCAGGCCGACATAGACCGGGCGCTGGTGATTCTTCAGGATCAGCCGGATCTGTTCCTTGTAATAACTCTCGAAAAGTTTCGGCTGCGTCAGCGTGGCGCCGAACGTGCCGGCGGCATCGATCTTGCCGTAAGATCGTTTTCCGGTGCGGTTGATATCCGTGGATTCAACGGTGAGGCCGAGATAGGGATAATAGGCCGGACCGGCCGGGCTGGTCCGGTCTCCCGCCTCGAACTCGGCAAATCGCGATTTTATTTTCTCGACATTTTCGTCATATAGAGCGGAAATTCGGTCAAATGCCGCCGTTTCATCCGTGAATTCCTGCAAATCCGTTACATTGCCGTGGTTTTGGTCCAGGCCAACCAGAAATTCACTCATTATGGGTCTTCCTTCTGCGGCGAGTTGCCCCTATGACAGCTCAAATATCTTTCATTCTTTACGTTTGTCGCTATTTTAACATTAAAATATGTCAAGGAAAATAGAGGAATAGACGCTTTGGCGACAGTCACGCTGGCCCCGATGGAAGGGGTCGTCGATGTATATATGCGCGATATTCTGACCCGCATTGGCGGCTTTGATCTCTGCGTCAGCGAATTTGTGCGCGTCAGCCAGAATCTGTTTCCGGCATCGGTCTTTTACAACTACTGCCCGGAGCTGAAGCAGGGCGGAAAAACCCCGGCAGGGGTTCCCGTGCATGTTCAGATCATGGGCGGCGAGGTTCAGGTCATGGCCGAGAATGCGGCCTTCGTTGCCGAGCTTGGCGCGCCGGGGATCGATATCAATTTCGGCTGTCCCGCCAAAACCGTGAACAGGCATGACGCCGGGGCGACCTTGCTGCAATGGCCGGACCGGCTCAATATGATTGTCTCGGCAGTTCGCAAGGCGGTGCCCGACACAGTCCCGGTTAGTGCAAAGATGCGGCTCGGCTTTTCCGAAAAGACTTTGGCCATGGAAAATGCCCTTGCCATCGCGGAAGGAGGAGCGGGGAAACTCACCGTTCATGCGCGCACCAAGATGGAGGGTTACAGGCCGCCCGCACATTGGGAGTATCTCCGCCCGATTGTCGAACGGCTGGACATTCCCGTTGTCGCCAATGGTGAAATCTGGACGCCCGATGACTATCGCAACTGCCGGAAAGTAAGTGGCTCGGAACATGTCATGATCGGCCGTGGCGTTATCGCCCGGCCCAGCCTTGGCCGTGAAATTGCCGCAGGCCGCGACAACAATACTGCACAGACGGCGTTCGACTGGATCAGAATTCTGGGGCTGATTGCCGAATATCATCATCTGATCAAGGCAATGAACAACCCTTGGCGCCAGGCGGGCCGGCTAAAGCAATGGATCAAGCTTCTGGCCCGGAGCTATGAGGAGGCAGGGCCTTTGTTTATGGCAATCCGCCGGTTTGACAATCCGCATGATATCCTGCGGGAAGTCGAGTTGACGCAGGAGCGGGTTCAGAGAGCAGCTTAAAGAGTCTGTCGGGCGTTTATTTGGGAATACGGGGGATCTTGGTGAAACGGGATATTGGTCTGGGGCGCTTTTTTGTGGTCGGCGCCAGCGTGGCTTTGCTTTTAAGTAGCTGTGCGGCACCTCCGCCGCCAGCGGAAGTACCGCTTGGTCAGGCCCTGCTGAAGGAAACAGGGTATGAACTGGGACCCGATAATCCCGTCCATCGAATTGAGGGCGGAGCTTGCGTGGCGGAAAGCCGTTATCAAGGAGAAAGCGGGCCTGTTCTTGTGATGGTCTGTGTTGTGCCGTTGGAGAAAGAAGGCGGTCGCATTCGGTACCGCATCAACTACAGCCCACCCGCTGCCGGCCACCGGATATGGAAAATCGATGCGAGCCTGCCGGATCAAACCCTCCAAAACCTCGGTATTATTGAAGAGCTGGAACGCAAATACGGGACGGCCAGCGCTTCGGACAGCGCGCATCAGTTCGCCTGGAAAGCAGGAACAGCGAATCTCGAAATTGAGGAAGATCGGTACGGCGTGCAGATTTCCCTATGGGATCGGTCCGTGAGGCAGGATTAAGGGGTTTCAGCGGCTCCGCCAATAGAGGAGGAGCGCCATGAGGGCCGCTCCCGCCGTAACGCCTGATAAATTTGCCACAATATCCAGAACTTCAAAGTCCCGCCCGGTAAATGGCTGGAGAAATTCGATTGCGATGCTTACGATGAGCGTAAGCGCGCAAAGCAGGCTTCGTTTATACCAGTTCCGCCCGGCGTGACAGCCTATATGGGCGACACAGGCATAAGCCGTAAAATGCCTGACTTTATCATTCACCAGGCCGGTGAAAGAAGGTTCGTTTCCAGGGGGTAGGAGGGATAACACCATAAGTGTAATGACGCCAAACCCCCACAGGAAATAAGCAAGACGGTAATTAATTTGGAACTTAGTAATATTCACAGACATTAGTGTTCCGGTCATGTGCAGTTTATAAAAAATTAACGATAATCAATGTAGGTTGTTATCAATAGATTCATGGTTTGTAGTATTTTCTGTAGGCGCCGTCGAGATAAGCTTTATCAGCCGAAGTATGACATTAGGTTTTTAAGCAGAGTGGCAATGGCGCCTGTTATCGGAGTAATTCATTGAACAAGATACCGGAGAAGGGACTGAGCGGCGGAAAGACCGTAGCCGAGGATGGACCCGTTTACGCTGGTGGATATCCCCTGTCTTCACGTGTCTTGTCGCGCATTTTCAATGTCCTGGATATACTCTGGCTGTTTTCGGCAGGATATGTCACCTATTATGTGGTTATCGGTGGGAACCTGCTCACTCACGACAAGTATCTATACGCCGTTGTTCTGACCCTGTTCATCTTTTTCTTTCTGGGGCGCTATGGCGGCATCTACTCCTTTTCAACGCTTCTTGCGCCGCTGACCAACCTGCCAAACCTCGCGATTGTCTGCATGACAACCTTTATGCTGCTGCTGGCAGTTGGCTTTTCGCTCAAAGTATCGGACGACTATTCGCGTATCTGGGTTTACAGCTTCGGATTGGCGTCTTTCGCCGTGATCCTGATCTACCGGCTGGTTGCTTTCTTTATCATTAATTATCTTGCAAGCCGCGGATTATGTACACGAAAAGTCGTTGTCCTGGGCGGTGGTAAACAGACAGAACAGTTGCTGCGGCAATTGGCGGATGAAAAACCTGTGGTGAACAAGGTTGTCGGCATTTTTGATGATCGCATCGGACGTGTTGCCCCGACGATTGCGGGCTATCCGTTGCTGGGGAACATTGATGCTCTGATCCAGTTCGTCCGCAAAAACCATGTTGATGACATCATTGTCGCGCTGCCCTGGAATGCAGATGAACGGCAGCTCGAAATCGTCAGCCGTCTTCGCCAGTTGCCAGCCCATGTGCATCTGGTCTCGGACTTGGTCGGTTTCCGTTTTCCCTATCGCCCGTCACCCAACCATTTTGGCGGTATCCCGATGATTGAGGTGGTAGATTCACCCCTGTCCGGTTTCAAGATTGTTGTAAAGGCTCTGGAAGATCGTATTCTTGGATCGCTGGCGCTGCTGGTCTTCTCGCCGGTCTTGCTGATAATTGCGCTGGCCATCCGGCTGGAGAGCAAGGGCCCGGTTTTATTTAAGCAAAAGCGTTATGGCTATAACAACAAGATATTTGAGATCTATAAATTCCGCTCTATGTACCATGACGGCGAAGAGCGCAAAAGGACGGTTCAGGCATCGAAGGATGATCCCCGTATTACGCGGGTTGGAAAATTTATCCGCCGGACCAGCCTGGATGAGTTGCCGCAGCTTTTTAATGTCGTCAATGGCACGATGTCGCTTGTTGGACCGCGACCGCATGCCATTGATCATAATGAGGAGTATTCGACCCTGATCGACGGCTATTTTGCCCGCCATAAGGTGAAGCCTGGCATTACCGGATGGGCGCAGGTAAAGGGCTATCGCGGCGAGACGGATACGCTGGAAAAAATGGAAGCCCGGGTGAATTATGATACTTACTATGTCGAGAACTGGTCGCTGTTTTTCGACCTTCAGATACTGGTTATGACGGTGTTCGTCGGATTTATAAATAAAAACGCCTATTAACCATATCATTACTTGACAATTGCACCGCCGATGCGGACAAAGGGACGGTTGAAAGTATGGTTTCTCCCGGTTTCCGAAGTCTTACAGATTTTATTCTGGACTGTCGGAACTGCCCAGGAGAACGTAAAAATTAGTATAATGTTGCTAATTTATATCATTTACCAACCATTCCTTAACTCTTTGAGCCTAAAAGGGCCTATGGTGTTTGTTGATCGACTTGAGGGGTTGTAAAATAATTAACCATAAGGATGAGCGGATAAAGCGCTGGACGAAAATTATTTACGTTGATTTAGTTGAACGGACTCGAGCAATAAAATGAGCCAGGATTTTGCAATACAGGAAGAAGAATCATCGCCGATAAATCTCGGGTCGATCATTAATGCGGCAAAGAGACGGTTTCTGTTTTTTCTGATTCCATTTGTTCTTATTATGATTGGAAGTGTGGTTGTCGGGCTTATTCTGCCGCCGACATATTCGTCGGAAGGCACCATTCTGGTTGAAACACAGCAAATCTCCACCGATCTTGTTGAATCGACTGTCAACACAGACCCTAATCAGCGCATCAAGATGATTGAGCAGCGGGTTATGACGCGGGAAAATTTGCTCAAGATCATCGACAAGTACAATGTTTACGGAAATGATCGCCGGGTCATGACAGTGTCCAGCCTTGTGGAAAGAATGCAGGCTAACATCTGGATTGATGTTATCACGTCGTCCATGGGCGCGGGTCGCCGGGGGGAGACGACAATTGCTTTCACCGTATCGTTCAATCATGAGAATCCCCAAATTGCAACGGATGTGGCGAATGAGCTGGTAACTCTCTTTCTGAGTGAAAATGTTCGCACGCGGACGGAACGGGCGACAGAAGCAACCGCTTTCCTTTCGGAAGAGGCTGAAAAAGTCCGCCGCCAGCTGGCGAAGGTTGAAAGCGAGATTGTTGCCTATAAGCAGAAAAACAAGGATGCCTTGCCGGAGCATCTCGGGTTGCGGCAAAATATGCTGGAACGCACTGAAGGCGAAATCCGGGATATGCGCCGGGATATTCGGGCGCTGGAAGAAGAAAAACGATATCTGCAGATTGAACTGACATCAGCTCGAACGGGCCGCTCGGCCGATGGCGGCCTGGAGCAATCCGAACTTGCGCGGAATCTGGCGACTCTTAAGGATAATCTGTTGGATGCGTCTACCCGTCTGACCGATTCACATCCCGACATTATTGCGCTGAAGAAACGTATTGCCGTTCTTGAAGCACAGGTGGAAGCGGAAACGGCAGAGGCTTTGGCCGCAGCAACCCAGGGGCAGTCAGCATCGAATAGTGCTTATAATCCGGTTGTTGAAACCCTTCAGGTCCGTATTGCTGCAACGGATGAGAAAATCGCCGAAATGCGTCAGCAGATAAATCAGGCGAGCAAGAGAGTTAAGGACCTTGAAGGGATTATACTGGAAATACCGCAGGTTGAGCGCGGGTTTGCAAGTCTGAACCGGACCTATGAAGACCTTCTGGACAAGTTGAATTCATTTGAATCCAAGCAGGCCCAGGCCCAGCTCTCCCAGAATCTTGAAGAAGAGAAAAAGGCCGAGCGCTTTGTGCTGCTTGAACCGCCTGTCGTGCCAACCGAGCCATGGTCACCGGATCGTCCGAAAATCATGGGCGTCGGCAGCTTGTTTGCGCTGGCCGTCGGGATTGGCGTTGTCTTCCTGATCGAGTTTTTTGATAAAAGAATTCGCAGTGCCTCGGAGCTGGAGGCTGTGCTGAAGCATCCGCCGATCGTTTCCATTCCTTATATTCACACCCAGGAAGAAGCGAGCAAGCAGCGGCTGAAAATTATTTTTTATGCACTCATACCTATTGCCGCGATCGCGCTGATACTTGTGGCGGTGCATTTTCTGTACGAGCCGCTGGATGAAATATTCTATAACCTCTGGGCGGCATTCGATAGACTCAGAGTCAGATTGTTTTAGGGGATTGACGTGGAACGCATTAAAGAAGCAATCGCCAAGGCGAGAGAAAAGCAGGGTGGCAGTGACCATCATGGGAGTGTGGCAAAGAAGATTGTCCAGAATCCCGAAATTGTTGATGGCCCGATTGTTTATAATCAGACGCGGGTGGTTGATCTTGATGTGTCGCATATGGAGAACCACCGGATCATCACGCTGGACAATGAGGATCCGAACTCAATCAGCTTTGATATTCTGAGAACACAGGTTCTGGCGAAGATGGAAGCGAACAACTGGCGGACCCTGGCGATCACATCGCCAACTCCGGGGTGCGGCAAGACGGTTGTGGCGATCAATCTGGCGCTGAGCATTGCGAAGCAGACGGATTACACGGCGCTTCTTGTTGATTTTGATTTGCGTCGTCCACGTGTTGCTTCGTATCTCGGGTTGCCGAAGGAAAATAGCTTTGCGGATTACCTTGATGGCAAGATCGAGTTTAATGATGCGTTGGTGAATCCGGGTATTCCGCGGTTTGTCGTGTTGCCGAACCGGCGTCCGGTGAAGAATTCGACGGAAGTTCTGACCTCGCGGAAGGTCAAGGCGATTGTTGACGATCTGCGGGAGCGGTATGAAAAGCGCATCTGTATTTTTGATCTACCACCGCTAAAGACAACGGATGATGCGATTGCCTTTATTCCGCAGGTCGATTGTGTGCTGATGGTGGTTTCAAGCGGGGAAACCAAGCCCGCCGAGGTTAAGGACTGCCGCCGGCAGCTTCAGTCGAGCAACCTGCTGGGTGTTGTTCTGAATAAATCCGAAGAAGTCGCCAAAACCTACTATTACTAGGTACTGGCAGAAACACATCTTCCTCTCCCATGCCTCCACCGCGTGACAGGCTCCATGGAACGGTAGCGAAAGTAGTCATATGGAATTGGCACTGCAACGCGTTGACTGGACCCGGTTCCTGCTGCCAATCTTTCTGTGTCTTGTCCTTGTTAGTTATATTCCGGACGGTTTGCTGCTGTGGGATGACTGGATAAATATAGAAGAGTTCAGCCATGGCCCGCTAATGCTGGCCGTCGCGCTCTATCTTCTATGGGCACGCCGCAGCCTTCTTGAGGCGAGCGATCGCCGCGGTAACTGGATCGGCGTTGCTCTCTGTGTTGTTGCCGTCGCCGTCTACGGTCTTGCGATAAAGGCAGGCGTCGAGAATATCCGCCATCTTAGCCTGCTTCTCATGATCTTTGGCCTGTTCATTACATTTGGCGGGGTGACGTATGGACGTTATGTGTTTCCGTCCCTGTTGCTGATCCCCTTCGTTGTGCCGCCCCCGGCCTTCCTGACCGCGAATCTGACATATGGCCTGCAGCTTCTGTCCACCGACATGAGCGTCGGAATGCTTCGTTTCGTCGGCATTTCCGTATTTCAGGACGGCAATATTATCGATATGGGAACGGTAAAGCTCGCGGTGGTCGAGGCATGCGCCGGTCTTCGTTATCTTTACCCGATGATCGGTCTCGGGGTGCTGCTGGCGATGCTGTTTGATATTCCGCTTTGGAAAAGGGGGCTTTTTATCGTTCTCGCCGCGATCGTGTCCGTGATCATGAACAGTGTCCGCATCTTTCTGACCGGCGCTTTTTCCGAATGGACCGATACGGCCATCTCGGACGGCTTTTTCCATCTGTTTGAAGGATGGGTCTTCTTTCTCGTTTCCTTCATGATCATGCTGGCCACCTGTTATCTGACGCTTAACCGGGGTGAAAAGGCAACAATCGGCGGCGGCGTGCTGAAGACCTCCCTACCGGACGAGGTGATTGCGGACAAGCCAGTCCGGATGGGTCCGGTAATCAGTGTTATGTTACCGTGTGCAGCATTCGTCCTCGCATCCCTGATTCTCAGGAGTATTGAGCCCGAAATACCCGATCGCCGCTCCTTTACCAGTTTTCCGCTGGTCTTAGATGGTATGATTGCGGAGGAGGATGTGTTGCCCGGCGTCGAGCAAACCATCCTGAATATGAGCGACTATTTCCTGGGTCATTATCGGAGTGAGGCAGCGGCGCCGATTACGCTTTTCATCGGATATTATGATCAGCAGTCCGCCGGTAGTACACCGCATTCACCCCGCGTCTGCATCCCGTCGGGAGGCTGGGAGATTGAGGAAATAACGGAGGTTACCCTGCAGAACGAGGGGCACTCTGTGGCGGTCAACCGGGTGCTGGTTACCCATGGGGAAGAAAAGCTGCTGGTTTACTATTGGTTCAAACAGCGCGGTGAGTATATGGCGAACGAATATATCGCGAAACTCAACCTGCTTTGGGGCGGGCTGTCTTCCGCCCGCACCGATGGTGCGTTGATCCGTTTGTCGGTGCCGATTGAGTCAACCAAATCGGAAGTGGCCGCGGAACAGGAGCTTAAATCATTTTCGCGCGCGCTTCTCGGAGTGCTTCCTGCCTATGTTCCTGATTGATGATGAAGTATATTGATCGCAAATATGTCCGCATCGGCGGGCTAAAATGTTATTTCCGTAATAGGAAAACAAGACGGGGTTTGCAAATTCACTCGTCAACAAGGAGAACGATATGCGAAGGCAAATAGGACTTTCCAGATATACAAGAACAGTTATTTGCTTCTTGGGTATTCTGCTGACCCAGATCGCCTGCGCCCAGAGTGGGGGATCCAGTATCCGACCTTCAGGTGAGGATGCAATGGTCATTGCCCATTGGAATGTGGTTGCGTTCCAGGCGATAGACGGTCCGTTTCAGTTCGGAATAGTTGCTTTCCATATCAACGGAGTTGATCGGGTTGACTATCAGATCAATGGTGGAGACGTACTTTCTGTCACCGACATGACCCTGAACAAGCGAACGAATACCTATGAATACTGGACGACAATTGATCCGGCAAAAATCGGTCCCCTTAATCCGGAAAATCCGATTGTTGAAATCAAGGCTACTGTCTTTCCTAAGACAGCAGGGATCCCGCGTGAGATGGATCCGATGTATTTCAATGTAAAACCGGCAGACGGAAGTCAGGATGCAATCGTCTGGGTGTCGGGCAAGGGGGATGATAAAAGGGGAGACGGCACAAAGGAAAACCCCTTCCGCCAGCCGGGACGGGCGCTTGAAGCGCTTGAGGACATAGAAGACGACCGGGATGAAGCCGTTTTCGGGGTCGTTTATCTTATGGAGGGTGAGTATATCTGGGGATCATCAGGTTATTCCGCGCCTGACACAGATTCGAGATGGGTCGAGATTGCGGCAGCGCCCGGTGTTGACAAGAGCAAGGCTGTGTTCAATGAAGATGACGGGGGCGGGTTCTTGCCGTTATTGTTGAAAGTAAAAGGCGTTACGATCAAGAATGTCTATTTCATTCCGGAAGGGGGCGAATATAGCAACCTGTGGCTGGAGGACAGCGATATGATTGGCCCCGGCGCAACCACAGGGGGCGGCTTTTACCATTCGCCGAGTTGGGATGAAGTTTTTTTCATTAATGTTCATCTTTCCGACTTCCCTAACGGAGCGACAGACCTTGCTATCGCCAGGAACGTCAAACTTACAAATATAGGATCTGACGCTTTCAGCGGGTCGCGATTGATCGTCAATAGTGAAGTAAACGGGATTGATCGTGGAGATACTCAGTTCCATCCGGACGTTTTCCAGATTTATTGCGGCAATGACGACATGGAAAATTTCATTATTTTCGGGCTCGTTGCGCGGGATGCCGAAGCACAGGGTATATTTGCAGGTGGGTGTTCTTCCCTCGACAATGTGGCCATTGTAAACGCTCTGCTGATTAGACCGCTGTTTTCGCGAGTCCCGTTTTTCTCGCAGTGGCATGTCCCTTCAAACCATTTGATCTTTTCGGGCATTACCATGCCGAACTCGACATTTCTCTGGCGTAATAATGAAGTGCGAAATGTGTTAATTGACAGCTCCGTCTTCTATGCCATGGGCGCGCCGTTCAAGGGTTATGGGTTTGACGATGACGCAATCGCCTACCAGAATACCCATTTGCTGCGACCGAGAGACGGGAGCATGCCGGTTGACGGGATCGATATCACTTCCGGTGATGCGGGCTTTCTCGATGAGGGCAAGGGCGATTTTACTCCTTCCGGAAAATCGGGTTTGCGCGGCCGTGTAAAAGCACCGTTCAGTAATGTTGATGTATATGGCAACCCCCGGAAAGGTCCGTCGACCATTGGGGCCATTGAATGACGAAAGAGAGTAGCGTGGAAAATCCGACAGTATCGATTATTGTAATCAGCTATAACACCCGCGATCTGACCCTTGACTGCATCCGATCGGTTTTTGAGCAGGCGAAGGATGTGACCTTTGAGGTTATTGTCCTCGACAATGCATCGACAGACGGTTCGGCGGAAGCAATTGCGGCGGAATTCCCGGATATAAACCTGATTGCCTCGAAAGAGAATGTCGGCTTTGCCAACGGCAATAATCTGGCGGCAAAACAGGCGACGGGGGAGTATATACTGCTGCTCAACCCCGACACTGTCGTGCTCGATCACGCCATCGACAATATTGTCCAGTTTGCGAATGCACATCCCAAGGCGGCCGTCTGGGGTGGCCGGACCCTGTTCGGGGATCGCAGCCTGAACGCGACCTCCTGCTGGCGGCGGATGACGGTCTGGTCCCTTTTTTGTTACGTTACCGGATTGAGCGGTATTTTCCCGTCGAGTGGCCTTTTCAATGCGGAAGGCTATGGCGGATGGAAGCGGGATACGGTTCGCGAAATCGATATTGTGACCGGCTGTTTCCTGCTGATGAAAAGAAATCTCTGGGAAGAGCTTGGCGGGTTTGATCGCCGGTTCTTCATGTATGGTGAGGATGCGGACCTTTGCCTGCGGGCAAAGAAGCGCGGCGGCCGACCGATGATCACGCCGGAGGCGACAATTGTCCACTACGGCGGGCAGTCGGAAAAAGTTGTTGCCGACAAGATGATCCGGCTGCTCACGGCAAAAGTGACGCTCATGCAGCAGCACTGGAATCCTGTCGCTAAAGTTTTCGGCTATATCCTGTTTTACTGCCTGCCGCTCAGCAAGATTTTGACTCATTGGCTCTATTCAACGCTCCTTCGCAAGAAGGACCGGAAAACCAACGCGGATACCTGGAAGGAAATCTGGACGAGACGGGGCGAGTGGCTGGCGGGCTTCAGCGCCTGAGCCGGAAATCTGATCTGGCACTCTGTATCATCAACAAAGAAGGGCCTCTTTTCTATCGGAAAGAGGCCCTTATAGTTTTTGGCTTTATGATGACGGGTCATCTCTGACCCGCCCCTTATCATGTCATGAAATCGCTACCGTCCAGATCGCTTGCGGAAACACCGATCAGCTGAATTTCCATGTCGATGGT
>TARA_R110002074_G_scaffold60236_3_pt1 | contig 16592 bp, 15 predicted proteins | sample TARA_R110002074 | Tara Oceans TARA_R110002074 (sample SAMEA4397215) | marine metagenome | biome: Polar Biome; feature: [MIX] marine epipelagic wind mixed layer (ENVO:01000061); material: water (ENVO:00002006), including particulate matter (ENVO:01000060) such as... | depth 10-100 m
GATGCCGCGGTCTTGGACGAAACGGTGCCCTATCTCGAAGGCCCGCTTCTGCATCCCGAAGAGCATGACGCTTTTTTCCAGCCAATGGCGACGGACGAAGCCACTTCGCTCTTTGAACATTGCGCCCAAGGCATAGAGCAATGCCTAGAGCGCACAGGCATGCACGGTCTGCCGCTCATGGGTACCGGCGACTGGAATGACGGCATGAGCCGCGTCGGCGAAGGCGGCAAGGGAGAAAGCGTGTGGCTCGGTTGGTTGCTCCTGCGAACCATAGATCTTTTTGCGCCGCTGGCCGAAAGCCGCGATGCAGATCGGGCTCGGCGCTGGCGGGCTCAGGCGAGCGTGCTGCAAGCCTCCATCGAGAAAGACGCCTGGGACGGAGAATGGTATCGACGTGCAACTTACGATGATGGCACATGGCTCGGTTCGAAGGAGAGTGATGAGTGCAGGATCGACTCTATTGCTCAATCTTGGTCTGTCCTGTCAGGTGCCGCCGATCCGGAACGTGCAGCCAAGGCAATGGCTTCTTTAGAAAAGCTACTTATCCGTCGTGACGATGGACTTGCTTTGCTGTTCTGGCCACCCTTCGACAAGACACCCCGCGATCCAGGCTACATCATCGCCTACCCGCCCGGTCTTCGCGAAAACGGCGGGCAATATAGCCACGCCGCCATGTGGGCCATACTTGCCTTTACCAAACTCGGCTCAGGTGACAAGGCGTTTGACCTATTCGCGCTTCTCAACCCGATCAACCACGCGCGAACGCCCAACGAAGTCGAACGTTATAAGGTCGAGCCTTATGTCGTTGCGGCTGACGTCTATTCCGTTGCACCACATGTCGGCCGCGGCGGATGGACTTGGTACACAGGCGCAGCCGGTTGGATGTATCGAGCGGGCATTGAAGGAATTCTTGGTATTCGCCGCAAAGGTTCTTTTCTTGTTGTAGCGCCTTGTATTCCAGCTGCATGGCCGGGTTTCGAAGCCTCAGTGCAAATTGAATCGACCCGATATGACATCCGCGTTGGTGCAAGGCAGCAGAACTCTGATCCTTCGCATGTTGTTCTCGACGGTGTGGAGATTGCTTCCATTGACGGGGCAGCACATGTTCCGCTGGACGGGAAAGTGCATATCTTGCTCATCGATGCATCGTGAGACGTCATCGAAATCACGTTAACTGACTTCTAAGTTTTGCGATCAGTTCTTTGGCCGCGCCAATGACTTTCTCAGAGGTGAAGCCAAATTTTTCCTTCAGATCATCTATAGGTGCCGACGCCCCGAAGCTTTCCATACCGATCCGGACACCTGCAGCGCCAACATAACGATCCCAACCGATCACCGAGCCTGCTTCAACTGACACACGCGCCGCAACCTCGGGCGGCAATACATAAGCTCGATAGGTCTGGTCCTGCCGTTCAAACAACTCCCAAGACGGCATGCTGACGACGCGCGCCGCAATGCCCTCTTGCTTGAGAGCCTCATATGCGTCCACGCAAAGCCCAACCTCGCTGCCCGTACCAATCAGGATCACGTCTGGTTCGCCATCTCCGGCACCGGCCATAATATATGCACCTTGAGCGACGCCAGCGGCAGAAGCATAGCGCTTGCGGTCGAACGTCGGCAGTGACTGCCTGCTCAACACAAGACATGCCGGTTGATGGGTCAATCCAATGATGACGCGCCATGCCTCCACAACTTCGTTGGCATCGGCGGGACGTAGCGTGATGTGCCCCGGAACTGCGCGCAGCGAGACAAGTTGTTCAACGGGCTGATGCGTCGGCCCGTCCTCACCAAGACCGATAGAGTCATGCGTAAAAATGTTGACGACCGGCAGTTCCATCAGCGCGCTCAGGCGGATGGATGGCTTCATATAGTCTGAAAAAATGAGGAAACTCGATCCGTAAGCGCGGATATTGGACAAGGCCAGCCCGTTCAGCACCGCACCCATCGCATGTTCGCGGATGCCAAAGTGTAAATTTCGGCCACCATACTTTCTCGCTTCAAAGTCACCGGCAGACTCAAACGTCATCCGCGTTTTCGTCGAAGGCGCGAGATCGGCCGAACCGCCAACAAGCCAGGGATAATGTGGCGCGATAGCATTCAGGACATTGCCTGAAGCGTCACGGCTGGCAAGGCCTTTGGCGTCTGCCGGAAAGCTTGGCAAGTCTCCGTCCCATCCCTCGGAAAGCGTATGCGTCAACATCTGATCAAGTTGAGCAGCAAGATCAGGATGCGCGGCACTATAGGTGTCGAGCTTTGTGTCCCAGCTTGTCCGAAGTTTGCTGCTGCGTTCGCCTATCCCGGCCTGAAAGTGCTCTCGCACGCCTTCCGGCACGAGGAAAGACGCGTCTTCGGGCCAGCCATAAAATCGCTTGGCCAAACGTATCTCTTCAACGCCAAGCGGCTCACCGTGAGCAGCTGCGGTGTCCTGCTTATGCGGTGCGCCATAACCAATATGACTTTCAACGATGATCAATGTCGGCACGTCTCGTTTGCTTCGAAAACCTTCAATTGCCTCAGCAATCCGTCCGGTGTCGTTGGCATCACCAACACGCATTACATTCCATCCATAGGCGCGGAAGCGTGCAGCTACATCGTCGCTAAAAGCGAGGTCCGTATGACCTTCAATCGTTATGCGATTGCTGTCGTAGATCCAGCAGAGATTACCGAGCATCAGATGCCCCGCCAGCGAAGCGGCTTCGCTGGTAACACCTTCCATCATGTCGCCGTCGCCACACATGGCATAAACGTCATAGTCAAATATATCGAACCCTTGGCGATTGAAGTGCTTTGCCTGCCAAAGCCCTGCGATGGCCATGCCGACGCTTGTCGCACAACCTTGTCCAAGCGGACCTGTCGTAGTTTCCACGCCAGCGGTCACGCCATATTCCGGATGTCCCGGACAACGGCTACCAAGCGCACGGAAACGCTTGATGTCGTCGAGCGATACCGCAGCTTCGCTGCTTCCAGCTTCAGCTTTCACATTGGCCAAATGAAGCGTGGCATAGAGGAGCATCGAAGCGTGACCGTTGGAAAGGACGAAGCGATCGCGATTTGGCCAGACCGTATCCGATGGATCGAAGCGCAGAAAATTTCGCCACAACGTATAAATGACAGGCGCAAGTGCCATCGGTGTACCAGGGTGACCGGACAGAGCTTTCTGCACGGCATCCATGGACAAGGTGCGGATGGTGTTGATGCAGAGAGCATCGGCCGCGTCGGTACCACCGACAGCGACTGTATCTCCGGTATAATTTTGATCTGTCATGTCTGTCCTCAAGCGGAGACGCAACATACAGGAAGCTGAAATGCCGCTATTCAAATATCATCCCGACCGTAAACTGCATTGTAAGGGACACTAGCTTCGGGAACTACCCAGACAGACCTCATCGTTTACCTTATGGCAGCCCCACCCCCTATCTCTCATGCCGCTTTTCCGGCACAGACCGGCGTCAACCTCCGTCATCGACTGAATCGCGCTTCAATCTTAGAAAGAATTGGATATGTCCGATCGCATAAGCCCCTCTGCTGGAAAAGTGGCCCTCCCTTCGACGCTTGTCGATGTACCGCGGCTGATAACGGCCTACTATGCGGGTAGACCTGACCCGAAGGTGCCGTCGCAACGTGTCGCATTCGGCACCTCCGGTCATCGCGGCTCAGCCCTCAATGACGCATTCAACGAGGCGCATATTTTGGCGATGAGCCAGGCCATCTGCCACTACCGGACCAGCAATGGCATCACCGGCCCATTATTTGTCGGGATCGACACCCACGCGCTCTCTGCGCCCGCACTGGCAAGCACACTGGAAGTTTTGGCCGCCAACGACGTCGATGTGATGATTGACGAGCATGACGGATATACGCCGACACCCGTCATCTCACACGCGATCCTGACCTATAACAAAGGCCGGACGAGCGGTCTCGCTGATGGCATCGTCATTACCCCGTCGCACAATCCGCCGGAGGACGGCGGCTTCAAATATAATCCGCCGAGTGGCGGGCCAGCTGACACCACGGTTACGACATGGATCGAGAGCGCCGCAAATGCGCTCCTCGAAAGCAAACTAAACGGCGTAAGGAGGGTGCCGCTTGCAGCGGCGCTCAAGTCCCCGCACGTTCACCGCTACGATTATATCGGACCTTACGTTGCCGACATTGCAAACGTCGTCGACATGGACGTGATCCGCTCGTCAGGCGTAAATATCGGGATTGACCCATTGGGAGGTGCCGGTGTTCATTTCTGGCAGCCGATCATTGAGCGATACGGCATCACAGCAACTGTCGTTAACAAAACAATCGACCCGACCTTTCAGTTCATGACCCTCGATTGGGACGGCAAGATTCGTATGGATTGTTCGTCGCCCTACGCGATGGGGCGCCTGATCGGCTTGCGTGACAAATTTGATGTCGCTTTTGCTAATGACACAGACGCAGACCGCCACGGCATTGTGACTAAATCCAACGGATTGATGAATCCCAATCACTATCTTGCGACAGCCATTGCCTATCTCTTTGCCAATCGCCCCAACTGGGGTGCCGGACGGGCAATAGGAAAGACTATTGTAAGCAGCAGCATGATCGATCGCGTCGCCGCAAAGCTCAACTGCGCGCTCGTCGAAGTGCCTGTAGGATTCAAATGGTTCGTCGACGGCCTCATCGGTGGATCGTTTGGTTTCGCCGGAGAAGAAAGCGCTGGCGCATCGTTTCTTCGGCGGGACGGCACCGTCTGGACGACTGATAAAGATGGCATCATTCTCGGCCTTCTTGCCGCAGAGATGACCGCCAGCACAGACCAAGACCCAAGCCAGTCATATAGTCTTTTGACAGAGGAACTTGGTGAGCCCTTCTATGAAAGGATCGACGCTCCAGCGACGTCTGCGCAAAAAAATACTTTCAAGACAGTCAGCGCAAAACAGTTCGGCATGAAGGAGATGGGTGGAGAAGTTGTTAAGGCGACAATGACCAAAGCCCCGGGCAACGACATGTCAATCGGTGGCATTAAAGTTGTCGCGGAAAATGGCTGGTTTGCTGCACGACCATCCGGCACAGAGGATGTATATAAGATTTATGCCGAGAGCTTCCACAGCCAGGATCACTTAAAACAAATTCAGCAGGAAGCTCAAGATGCTGTGACGCGCCTATTTGAAGCATCCAAATCCACTTAGCCGCTAGAGCCCACGCATGATGTCACTAATCCCCCGCCAGCACCGACCAAGTATGTCGCGCGATCTGCTCATCTTCCTGAGACGGCAGAACGAGTACACGGCACCGTGAACTGGAATCGCTGATGGGATTGATCGTCGCCAAATTACGAGTGTCGTCGAAACTGATACCCATCCATAACAAGCCACCGCAAATCTCAGCGCGTACAGCACAGTCATTCTCCCCAATGCCGCCGGTGAAGACAATCAGATCAACACCATCAAGAGCGCTGATCATGCCTGCGATCTGCTTGCGTACCGAATAGCAGAACATGCGGATCGCAAGTCCTGCGTCGCTGTTTGACCTAGCCGCTTCATGCAGAAGACGCATATCGCTCGTGATATCCGATATGCCCATAAGACCTGATCGGTGATCGACAAGATCTTCGAGCATCGCCGTGTCGAAATTTTTTTCCTTCGCCAAATAGACAAGTACGCCCGGATCAAGATCGCCGCTCCGCGTTCCCATGATCACACCGCCGCTTGGCGTCAGGCCCATGCTTGTATCGATCGATTGACCATCCCTGATGGCAGTAATGCTCGCTCCGTTGCCAAGGTGGGCAATGATGAGGCGCCTCGGTAGATCGCCGCCGAGCTGGCGCACAATCGACCCGCAGGAAAGACCGTGAAACCCGTATCTCTGAATGCCCTGCGCTCGCAACTCACTGGCAATCGGGAGCGTCCGCGATATGTCCGGCAAGTCGACATGAAACGTAGTGTCGAAGCAGGCCACCTGTGGAAGCTTGGGAAATTGCTCCTGCGCCGCACGAATGAGGGATAGGGCCTGTGGGATATGCAATGGCGCGAAGGGCGTAGCTGCATTCAGGCGCTTGAAAGCCTTATCATCGACGCGGCAGTGTTGCCGTAGCTCCGGTCCGCCATGAACAACGCGATGGCCAATCGCGGCGGGCGACGGCATCTTGTGGTCGGCAATCAGCCTAGCAATACGATAGATCGCGTGACCCTGATCGGGGACGGCTCCCGTCTCCGACAGCAACAACTTTCCATTCGCGTCACGAGCGTGAAACTTTCCCTCGACCGCACCGATGGTTTCAATCTCACCCGAAAGCAACATCTCCGCCTCAGACTCCGCTGCGCGATACAAGGAAAACTTGAGCGAAGATGAACCACTATTGAGCGCGAGCACATTCAGGTCCGCTTCGAGTTTCGGCGGTGCACCTTGCGTGAATTCAGGGCCGCTCACAATTCCCAACGCCAGTCGCGCACCTCCGGCATGTCATCACCATGCTCACCGATGTAGAGCTTGTGGCGGCCCATAGTGGTCCAGTATCGCGCCGTCGCCTCGTCTACCAGATCGCTGAACCTTGGAATTCTGCAAATAGCATCGAGCGCAAGCTGATAGCGATCTAGATTATTCAACACAACCATATCGAAGGGTGTCGTCGTTGTACCCTCCTCCTTGTAGCCGCGCACATGAATGTTGTCGTGAGTATGCCGCCGATAAGTCAACTTGTGAATCATCGCCGGGTATCCGTGGAAAGCGAAGATCACCGGCCTGTCCTTCGCGAACAATTCGTCGAAGTCTTTATCTTCCAGACCGTGCGGATGTTCCGACTGGGGTTGCAGCACCATCAGATCGACCACATTGACGACACGAATACGGATATCGGGAACATAGGCACGCAGCAACGTAACAGCCGCAAGTGTCTCGACTGTAGGCACATCGCCTGCACAGGCCATGACCACGTCGGGATTGTCCTCGTCGTTGCTCGCCCAGCCCCATATGCTTGCGCCAGCAGTGCAATGACGTACGGCTGCGTCCATATCGAGCCATTGCCATTCAGGCTGCTTACCCGCCACGATCAAGTTGACGTAACCGCGGCTGCGCAAACAATGGTCAGCAACCGAGAGCAGACAATTGGCGTCCGGTGGCAGATAGATCCGCACCACGTCTGACTTCTTATTCGCCACATGGTCGATGAAGCCGGGGTCCTGATGGGAAAAGCCGTTGTGATCCTGACGCCAAACATGGGAAGTCAGTAGATAGTTCAACGACGCAATCGGCTTTCGCCACGGAATATTCTTACTGACCTTCAGCCACTTCGCATGCTGATTGAACATGGAGTCGATAATGTGAATGAAGGCTTCATAACAGGAGAAAAAACCATGACGCCCCGTCAGCAAATATCCCTCCAGCCAACCTTCACAGAGATGTTCGCTCAACACTTCCATAACGCGTCCATCCGCGCTGAGGTCGACATCGACGTCTTCCACATCCGCCATCCACGCCTTGCTGGAAACATCGTAAACGGCGTCTAACCTGTTCGATGCCGTTTCGTCGGGGCCGAAAATACGAAAATTCTGTTTGTCGAGGTTGAGTTTCATTACTTCGCGCAGAAACTTTCCAAGCACGCGCGTTGCTTCCGCCTTGACGCTACCCGGCTGCGGCACAGCAACGGCATGTGCCTGAAAATGCGGCATCGACAGCGGAACCAACACCTCGCCGCCATTCGCATGCGGGTTATACCCCATGCGGCGAAGGCCGGTCGGCGCAAGCGCCGCAAACTCCTCCCGAAACTTGCCCTTATCATCAAACAATTCATGCGCCCGATAGCTCTTCATCCAGTCTTCAAGTTGCTTCAGATGCTCAGGATTTTTCATGTCTGAAATCGGAACCTGGTGTGCACGCCATGTACCTTCGACCGGCTTGCCATCCACACACTTCGGCCCTGTCCACCCCTTAGGCGTGCGGAAAACAATCATCGGCCAACGCGGCCGCTCGATTTCTTCTCCCGTGCTGTCAGCACGCGCAACACCCTGGATATCTTGAATCTTTGCGAGGACCGTATCGAGCGTCTGAGCGAGCAATTGATGAACGATCTCAGGATCGTCACCTTCGACAAAATGTGGGTCATAACCATAGCCCCGCATTAGATCAGTCAGTTCCTGACGACTGATGCGTGCCAATACCGTAGGGTTCGCGATCTTGAACCCATTGAGATGCAGGATAGGAAGAACAGCACCGTCGCGCGCAGGATTCAGGAATTTGTTGGAGTGCCAGCTGGTTGCCAGAGCGCCGGTCTCTGCCTCGCCGTCACCAATGACACAAGAGACAATTAAGTCGGGATTGTCGAAGGCCGCGCCATAAGCATGGACAAGTGAATATCCCAGCTCGCCACCTTCATGGATGGAACCGGGAGTTTCTGGTGATACGTGGCTGGGGATTCCAAACGGCCATGAAAACTGTCGAAAAAGCCGGAGCATACCACCCCGATTGCGCTCTATAGCGGGATATCGCTCTGTGTATGACCCCTCAAGATAAGTCATCGCAACAACACCTGGTCCACCGTGACCAGGGCCCATGACATAAATCATGTTCAGGTCATTCTCTTTGATCAACCGATTGAGGTGAACATAGAGAAAGTTTAATCCCGGCGTCGTACCCCAATGACCAAGCAACCGGGGCTTGATGTCTTCGGGTTTAAGCGGCGTCTCAAGCAGAGGATTACTCTGAAGATAAATCTGCCCGATAGACAAATAGTTCGCCGCCCGCCAATAAGCGTGCATTTTCGAGAGGAGATCAGGTGAAAGCGGATTGGACATTGGAAGCTCCGAATAAAGCATCATTGGCAAAAAGGGCCGCTGTGATGCTCTGCTCTAGCAACCGGTCAGGCGACATGGCGAAGATGAAAGAAGATTGCGGAGGCGCAGGGAAGCGCTCAATCATTTACGGAAAAGCGGCTTACGACCGCCCAATGTCGGGACAACTGGCCGTGCTGCCTTTGCAACTTCAATTACATTCAGCGACCTCAGTCGATCCGCTTGGTCCGGCTCCAGCTGTTTAGAAACGCCTTTTGGTTTCAAGCTGGTTTTCTCTTCGATCATAGTACCCTCTTTCGAGATTTTGTTTACCGTCAACGTGAATAGTGCGCTGAACTGACTGCGATACCACGAGGGTTGACGTCAACATTGGCACATCGCGTGACGTTAGGGGTGAGGCAGGTCAGCGAGGAAGCAGACGCGACGCATGCACGCTAAAAAATTTCAGAGTATCACGCGCATTGAAAATCTACGCTTTCATCAATGAATCCGGCAGGTTCGGAATCTACCTAACGCAAAATTTTCGAAGGTAACACGCCAACTATCTCTAGCATTATCCTTATCTGCTAGAATTCCACTGCTCGGCAAGTAGCGCCTCAAATCCGGAAATAACATCAAAAAGCTCTTCGTCGATTCCGCTCTGACGCAGTTGATGAAATGAGCCCTGAAGCCGCCCCAACAACTCGCCGATATTCTTGTCCGCGCGTTGCATGGCTGATAGACGGCTTGCGTTCTCGCTGGCGAGCGATTCAGCGCAAGCCCTGAAGAGCGATATAAACAGATACTCTCGTATCAACGCGTTCAATGTGGAGGTGCCGCCGATAATCTCCGGAAAATTTTTCGTCGGCCAAAGGACTTTGGTTACATCCTGCTTCCATTGCATGTCGAGCGGCAACAATCTCTGGTGAGCCGGTTCGTAGAGCGAACCACCGAGCGGCTTGTTGTGAAACACCCATAGCGGAGTAGTCCCGTCATTGTCTTGACGTCCGTCTACGTCGATTTGAATTTGCATTACCAGTGGTGCTATGGCCTGAACGGAATTCGGTACGCTAAACAACCCAACTGAAGCAAAACCGGCCTCTGCCAGAGACGCATGAACGCGCTCACCCACGACCCACATGCGCGCATTTCCAGAAAGCGTCCCGATAGTTTCAATCGCATATGTCGATATGACATCATTAAACTGTCCGACAAGTCCTTGGTCGGACCCGAAAACGATCGCATTGACCTGCGCCGTTTCTGCAGATGCTTTGGGAGCGACATGGTCGGGATTTGGCCCGTATTCCCGAAGGCATGCCCCCAATCCCAATTCCACGGTCCGGTAATAGTCCGCCAATGCACGCACTGATTTTTCATATTGCCCGATACTCGATGCCGAAAGCGCCTTCATTGTGCGAACGACAGATTGGAGGTCTGTGGCGCTGTCAATCTTGCGTCGTAGCGTTTCCAACGTATCGCTCATGCTCCATCCGTTTTAGATTTCGGCTCCTGTTTCGGCTGAAAGACAACGAGCGCCAGACGAGCAATCTCAATGATCTTTTCCCGGTCCTCGTCGCTCAGCTTATCTGCGCTTTCAAAGCGTGCGCTTACCTCTACCGGAATGGTCAACGCCGCCTTTTGGACGGCTCGCTGTGCATCGACCATTTGATCGAGTGCAATCGGATCAAAGAGTTTCGCCGTTAAAGCCAACAAAACAGCAATTTGCGCAGACACCGATACCGGCGCAGCTTCCGATTGCTTGAGACAAGCGCGAATACGTAGTCCGTGCTCTATGATCTTACGTGTGTCATCGTCCAACTGCGCGCCAAACCGAGCGAAAGTCTCGAGTTCTTCAAATTGTGCGTAGGCCAGTTTGAGATCACCGGCAACGGCTCGATAGGCCGTCCGCTGCGCTTTCCCCCCCACCCGCGACACAGACTTTCCGACATCAATAGCCGGCAACACACCCAACTCGAACAAGGAGGGCGAGAGGTAGATTTGACCATCCGTGATCGAAATCAGGTTTGTAGGGATATAGGCGGAAATGTTCTGTGCTTCAGTTTCGATGATGGGTAACGCGGTAAGAGAGCCACCACCCAGCTCTTCGCGCAAATGCGTCGCCCGCTCCAGCAAACGTGCGTGAATATAAAAAATATCACCTGGAAAAGCTTCCCGCCCCGGCGGGCGCCGCAAGAGCAAAGAAAGCTCCCGATATGAGCGCGCATGATGCGTCAAATCATCATAGACGATCAAAACATCGCGGCCCTGTTCCATAAAATATTCAGCGATACTGGTCGCTGCATAGGGCGCTATAAAGGCAAGGCCCGGTGGATCGTTACCTTCGGCTACGACGAGCACTGTATATTCCATCGCACCATTCGCAGTCAGCGTAGCAACAGCTTTGGCAACAGCAGATGCCCGCTGCCCGATAGCGCAATAAACGCATAACATATTTTGATTGCGCTGATTGAGGATAGTATCGATCGCGATAGTGGTCTTTCCCGTCTGACGATCACCAAGGATGAGTTCACGCTGGCCGCGCCCAACAGGTATGAGTGCGTCAACGACCGTGATCCCGGACTGCAGGGGGACGGTGACCGGCGCGCGATCCATGATATGCGGTGCAACCCGCTCAATAGGCCGTCGATCGCTTGCAACCACCTGTCCTTTGCCGTCGAGCGGACGTCCGAGTGGATCGATGACGCGCCCGAGCAAGGACTCTCCCACAACCACGTCCATGACCCGACCGGTGCGCAAAACTTCATCGCCAGCATTCAAATGCCAATGTTCACCGAGCAGCACGACGCCAATCTCTGTCTCGTCCACATTGAATGCCAGCCCGAGCAAACCCCCGGGGAATCGCACCAATTCCTCAAATCCCACATTGGGCAGTCCGGAAACCTTGGCAACGCCTGTGGCAATGCTGGTGATCACACCAACCTCGCGTAGTGAGAGCTGCGGCGCGAATGCTTCGAGCACAGCATCTAGCTCCCCAAATGTTTGATCAACGACCTGCCGCAAATGTTCAGGTTCTGTGGTCATACCTGCTGCGCTTCGGGTTTGTTTTCTGTCACTTTCATGCTTTCTCTTTCTTTCAAAAGATCAGCCATGCTGCTTTCGAGAGCGACAAGGTAATTGGCAATACTCCATGCGAGTTTTTGACCGTCCGCAATGAGTTCAATTCCGCTCACCAGGTCCGGCGCAGTATCAAACATAATCCGAACTTCTGCCCCGTAGGTTTCATTGACAGCCTTCTGAATTTCGGAACGCTGTGCCTTTGGCAATTCAAATGTGCTACGTATAATCACAGGATCAACCATCGTCTTAATGGCGCTGCAGAGGCTTTCTTCGGCTACAACATCCAGCGTACGCAGTCGTTGGATAAACACATCGGTCATGCACACTTCCAGATCTGTAGATGCAAGATCAGTTAACGCTCTTCGAGCGATAGCGAAAACCTCTCGTTGTGTGCTGCGTCGAATTTCTTGATTGAGGTTGATGGCATCGCCTCGCATTGCCGCCTGCCGGTTAATACTCAAAGCATCAGCCGCATTTCGAGCATCGTCGAGGAGCCGTTGACGTTCGACCTTCGCTTCGTCGGACGCCTTACCCATTAATGCTGCGCGCTGTTGTTCGAATTCGTCACTCTTGCGCTGGAAGTCATCGCGCACCTCATGAACATCAGCTTTCATTTTGGCCGCATCCGCGAGTTCACTAGCGATCCGTTTTTCACGCGCGTCCAAAGCACTTAGGATCGGCCTATAGAGAAACCGCTTCAACAACCACACAAGAATGATGAAGTTTAGCGCTTGAGCAGCGACAGTGAACCAATCAATCAGCATGAACTATTGCCCTGCTGCTTGAGCTATGACGTGGTTCCAGAAAGGATTTGCGAAAATGAGGATCATCGAGACCACGAAGCAATAAATCGCGACTGACTCGATCATAGCGACACCAACAAATAAGGTACGTGTGATCGTTGCGGCAGCATCGGGTTGTTGCGCCAGCGCACCCAGAGCCGTAGCAACAGCCCGTCCCTCCCCTAGAGCAGGACCGATGCTCCCCAAAGCCATCGTCAAGCCTGCTGTAACGATCGAAGCAATGGCAATATACGTCATGCTATCCATAGGTATTCCTCTCGCTGTAACATTTCATATGTCATTTTTGCGCGCCGGGGACGATTGCTGTGGCTTGCGGACGCGAGTGGCGGAAGCGATATAAACCGTCGCCAGAATGCTGAAAATATAGGCTTGCACCATGCCGGTAAGCAGGCCAAGTGCGCTCATGACGATTGGGAAGATAAATGGCGTAATGGTCAGCAAGATCGCGATAATCATCGCTCCGCTCATCATGTTACCGAATAGGCGAACCGCAAGAGCAAGTGTGCGCGACAGCTCGCTCACGATATTAAACGGAAGCATGATAGCCGTCGGTTCCATATATGACTTTATGTACCCACTCCACCCCCGCTCTTCCACTCCAAAAAACGGAACAGCCACGAGCACGCATAACGCGAGCGCCGCTGTGGTCGAGAGCGATCCTGTGGGTGGCTCGTAACCAGGAATGACTGTGCAAAGGCTAGCGAGCGCAACAAAGAGAAAAAGAGTGCCCAGAAAGCCGATGTACTTTCTTGCCGGACGGAGGCCGACATCTTCAATCTGCTTTTCAATGCTGGTCACAATGATCTCGAGCAGATTCTGCCAGCGGGAACTTTGCAGCTCCACAGTAAGATTTCGTGTGACGAGTTTCGAACCCACGACGAGTACGAACATCAATGCCCAAGTGAACACAATTGTACCATTGAGCTTGATGAACCCATGTTGCCAGAAAATGAGCCCATCGGAACTAAGACGCATGATTGGCTTCCGACTCATGCGACTGAAAGCGTGTCTCCCGCACGCGGGTGAACCGCATCACGGCATACCTTGCTATGACAAACCCGAGTAGACACAGCAACCACCGCTCCCAATGAACGCCCCCGATGAAATAGAACCCCACCATCGTTACCGACATTCGCAACACGAGGCTGCCGAAAAACCAGAACACCGGTTGCGGAGAAACAGCGCCCTTGCGAACTGTCCACCAAAGGCCGCCAAAGAAAAATGAACCGAGCAACGCACCGCCCAGCAGGGAAATCGCGATAGACAAGAGATCACTCATAGTCGTTCTCCTGCTCTTCCCGCATTTCAGCATCTTGATTGGCCACCCAGCGCCAGGCATTGAAACAACCTATCGTCAGTCCGGCCATCAATAGCGCCAATGTCCATGCGTGTTTGCCCGGATTGTGCTGGTCCAGCCAGGCTCCAAGCGCAGCGCCTAGCAACGTCGGAATCACAACCGACCAGCCAATCAGCCCCATCATCCCTAATCCGAACCAGACACCATGACCAGCAACACGCCGCGCCTTCATTTTGCGTTCCGCTTTCACTCCCACATCTTTCTCAAACGAAGGAGTCACATTCGCATCTTTGGGGCGAGGATCATCGATCATGTTGAATGCTAGCAATGCGACGGATGAAATCGTCTTCCATTTTTGTGACCACCAAACGCGCGCTCTTCTCGCGCTCATTTAGAGTGAGATATTCGCGCTCAATCGTTTCGCGTAATTGACCGAGGTCTGTCCCGCCTACCGCCCGATGCACAGATACGAGTACATCCGCGCCCGTCTTGACAAGAACGCCATCATCCACGGCCACGAAAAATTCGCCATTGGCCTCTGTTTCGTAAGTCAAAATTCCAGGCGCCAACGCCGCCACACAATCTCGCCGATGAGGTAAGAATCCATATGATCCCCCGCGCGTTTCCGCAACGATGCTCACCACGTCAGTTCTCTCAGAAAATATCTGAAACGGCAGAAGCACCTTAAGATTCATTGCCACCACCCGCGTGTTCCAGAGGAGCGCTCGATTTTTCAGCAGGTTTCTCAGCCGGTGCGGCTGTCTCTGCTTTCGCTTTTGCTTCGACAATCGCGCCGATCATATAGAGCGCGCTTTCGGGATAGTCGTTGAACTCATCGTTCAAAATGCGTTCGCATCCATCCAGCGCGTCCTTCAGGCTCACAAGTTTTCCCTTCAGCCCCGTAAACTGTTCCGTCGTAAAGAAGGGTTGAGTGAGGAAGCGCTCCAAGCGACGCGCGCGAACAACGACGTTCCGGTCTCCGGGCGAGAGCTGCTCCAGGCCCAGCATGGCGATGATATCTTTGAGCTCCGCATATTGAGCAAGTGTTCGGCGAATATCCTGCGCCAATCTGTAATGCCTTTCGCCGACAATACCCGGCGTCGCCATTTTGGAACTAGACTGCAAAGGATCGATCGCGGGAAACAATCCTTCACTCGCCCGTTCGCGCGAGAGCACAATCGACGCAGAGAGATGCGAAAATGTATGCACCGCCGCAGGATCAGTGAAATCATCCGCCGGCACATATACGGCCTGAATGGACGTGATGGCCCCTGCATCGGTGTTCGCGATGCGCTCTTCCAACCCAGACAACTCAGTGCCCATGGTCGGCTGGTAACCGAGCCGCGACGGCATCTGCCCCATCAGGCCGGACACTTCCATACCGGCTTGGATAAATCGAAAAATATTGTCGACCAGAAGCAACACATCGCGGTGCTCGTCATCGCGGAAATATTCAGCCATGGTCAATGCCGCGTGGCCAACGCGGAAGCGGGCGCCAGGCGGTTCATTCATCTGCCCAAAAAGCATGATCATCTTCGACAACACACCGGCTTGCTTCATAGCGTCATAAAGCTCTTCGCCTTCTCGACAACGTTCGCCGATCCCGCAAAAAATACTGATGCCTTCGTGGTGACCGATCATATTGTGGATCATCTCGGTCAGAAGCACTGTCTTACCGACACCGGCACCACCGAACAGACCCGCCTTTCCTCCGCGTTCAAGAGGCAAAAGCACGTCGATAACCTTGATGCCCGTTTCGAAGACTTCTGACTTCGTTAGGCGGCGTGAAATAGGTGGAGGCGCACGATGCACAGAACGCATCTCCAGGTCCGGCAATGCGGCACCGCGATCAATGGTGTTGCCGAAGACATCGAACATGCGTGACAGAATGGCTTTGCCGACCGGCACTTTCAGCGGCCCGCCCGTATCCTCTACCGGCATACCTCGAGCCAAACCCTGGGTTGGCGTCAGTGCTATTCCCCGGACATGGTGCGCGTCGCGTTGCGCCAGTACCTCAATGATAATCTTCTTATCGCGCCCTGTAAGCAGTACCGAATAAATTGCTGGCAAATGATCATCGAAACGCGCGTCGACGACACTTCCTCGCACGGCTACAATTTTTCCCATTTTCGATTGAGTGGCTGCATAGTCCATTCTGATGGGCGATCCAATGCTTCCAGCCGCTCACGGAACAGCACGGCTCGCGTAGCAACTATGGGGCTCATTTGAGTTTGCCGCTCGAACCGCGCCACTTCACGGGAGAGAACCTCCCTTCGCTTGGCGCTTCAACTCCGAACTCAAAGTTGCTCACGCTGAGCTGGCAGACAACCGGCGTGGCGATTGGTGAGCGTAGCGCTTCCTCAGGCTAACGGCATAGACTCGGAAACTACTCAAAGATGATCAAACTCAAAAATGGGCCGCAGCCCCTGAAGCGCCGGCGACAGTGAAATCCGTTCGCTTTGCGCCAGTAGGGGTCATTCTTCATTTCTCGGGCGCAAGGACGAGATTACTTCTAGAAATGTGGATTTGAATGCGGAGTGAATTCTGGCGTTCGTTCGTGAGCTTCAATTTTGATGGAAAATATGCAAAGGGTCGCTGGGTGCGACACCCTCCCGGCGGCACAGCTCGGCGATGCTGTCCTCGCCGCGTAAGCCTTCCAGCACGATCCTGATCTTG
>TARA_R110002074_G_scaffold145255_2_pt1 | contig 16569 bp, 30 predicted proteins | sample TARA_R110002074 | Tara Oceans TARA_R110002074 (sample SAMEA4397215) | marine metagenome | biome: Polar Biome; feature: [MIX] marine epipelagic wind mixed layer (ENVO:01000061); material: water (ENVO:00002006), including particulate matter (ENVO:01000060) such as... | depth 10-100 m
CTCTCTAAAGTAGCCAAGCGGTCCTCGATTGCTTGCATACCATTCTGAATATTGGTGAACACCTTTGTCATCTGAACAGTAAACGTCCTCTTATCCCTACAGTTAAAACACAATTTGTTCGGGTCTGTATTCGTGGAAGGAGTAAATACCCCTGAGCATACTATGCACTTCTTTTCAAGGGTCATCATATTCACCATCCTCTATTAGTGATGCAATACTCATTGTCTCCATTGCTGTACAGATTTGTACAAGCACCTTTGTGAGAGTGAGCCTCATTTGTATTCTGCTGTTACCTTCTTTCATTGCATCCACGATACCCTTCACCGCTACATCTAATGTATCGAGTGTGTGTAAAGCGGATTCTCTTAATCGTTCTAATTTGATTGTTACGTCGTTCAATTCATCCATCATATATTCCCCCTGTATTTTCTTCGCTTGTTGTTGAACCCAATGCTCTCGGTGACCTCTCGGTTCTCCTTCTCGAAATCATATAATCGTTTCTGATTCGTAGGAGTCATATCGAAAAACTCATTTAGTTTCGTTTGTCGCATGACCTTTCCACCGCAGTTACAGCAATACTTTACTGATGAATTTACCGTCTGCGCTTCTTGTACCTTTTTCCAAAATTTCCATTTACTCATTTTATTACCATCCATATTTTTTAGGAACTCTCATTGCTGTTACTGCATCCAAATCCCAGTTGAGGGTTTCGTATACTGATTTGATTTTTGAACGCACCCACTTCTCTACTACAGTAGACCAGTCGATGTCGTAATCCTCAAGTTGATTTACATTCTCGTATGCTATTACATTGGTGAGAGGTTGCCCTTCGGGTACACCGTTTACGAATACCCACTTGATGCTGTCTCCCTTGTTGAAGTCAGTCTTGAGGTATTGGTTAGAGTATCTCGCCGCCTTAGCAGGGTTGGGTACAACCTTGTCGTACTCATGTAGTTTCTTATTTATGCGACCACTTGAAGCAATCTCATCAACAGACTTACCACCCCTGTACAGATTCGTAACAGCGGGTCTAACATTGTTGTATACCTCATTCTCATCAGCACCAGTAGCAATCAACTCGAATGCTGATGAAAGAATCTCCTTCGTTACCGCAGGGGCATTGGATGCCTTGAGTGAGTAACCAGTTACTTTCATCTTACCTTTATCTTCCAAAGGCCATGATATAAGTCCGAAGTTTCTGTTCTTCGTATTGGCAGTAAACCAGTATGGGAAGAATGCTTCAAACTCTACATCAAGATACGCTAAGTTCAATTCATTCTGTGAGATACCTGTGAGCGTTTCACATAGAGGGTGTGCATCATCAAATGGTACTTGTACATACACGGAGTCCGTGTGTCCTGCAAGAGCCTTGTAGCCACGCTTCTCACACTCATCAACGAGCATGGTGATAGACTTACGACCAAGATATGTAATGGATGATGCAATGGCATAACTACTCCATTGACCACCAATCTTACGGCTTCCTGTCATTCCATAGAGAGCGTTTACTGCAACCTTTACAGCCATCTGTAACATGTTGTAACCGAGTTTCTCATCAGCATCAGTTGCTTCTTTCATCAATGTCTTGTATTGTTTTCTCAAGGCAAGCAGTTCCTTGACAACCTTCGGGAACAGTCCCTCCTTTGATTGGTCCCAATGGAATGTACCACCAGTACCATGAATGTATGTACCATCCTTCTCTCGCTTAGGAGGTATGTTGAGTGTAAGTATTCCTTCTCCACCCTCATCAACGAGGGTCGTCCAACACAGGTTGGCGGAGAGGATAATGTTAGGATATAGAGAAGCAAAATCCATGAGAGCGACGTTCTCATGACGACCCGGTACAGGTTGCATAACCCATGCCGCTTCTAATTCAGGTCGTTCTTGTATGTATGATGAAGGGGCTTTGAGTTCGGTACGTCGTCCTATCAATCCTCTAAAGTATCGAGTAACCTTGTGTGTACTTCCAAACTGCACACCGCAGACTTTCTGCAATGCGAAGTGGAAATTGGTACAGTTAAGTTTGTCATCACAGTCACGCAAGAGTGTTGTATCGACAAGACAGTAATCAACGAAGTCATCATAGTAATCAGTCCATCCATTGAACACAGTCATACCCTCAATCTCATTTGTTAGTTTACCTCCGAAACCAAGTTCCTTAGCGAACCAATCGAGTTTACGAGATTGTGCTTGACCCTTACCAGACTTTTGCCATATGCCCTCAAAGCCACTTCCATCAGTCCATTGAGCCGCAGTATCAAACACCAGTCGCCCCTTGATAGGTTGACGTGTACTCTTGTACCCACTCCCATCTTTGGGGGGTGCAACGAATATGTTGAGTGGAGACATGCGCCCACGTTCAGCACCGAGCCTTCGGTGTAGATGAGGTAAGTCAGCCCAATGTCCTGCATGAGCAATAAGCATATCAGGGTCACGTTCCTCAAGGAACGACAAGAAACCATCATGCATCTCATGCTCGTTAGCATATGTATGTAGTTCATAACCACCATACCTATCAATAAACTCGGTCTTACGAGTCGTATTGTGTATGCTGTCTCTACTCCATGCAAAGACAACAGGGTGTCTATAGTCGGTATCTACAACAGCCATGACTGTTGTAAAGTCGTCATCATCATTCGGGTTCCATTCAAGGTCGAAGTACCACTTACGAGGATGGAAGTCAGGTATCTCATCAGGATAGTTTGTTAGAAGAATCTGGTCAAGGTAATTGACATCAGCCTCGTATGTCCAACGTGGACACTTATCCTTTAACTCCCAAAGTAAGTTGGGGTGTGATACTGTAACCTTCCATAGATTCTGATTGTGTAATCCCTTTGCTGAAATGTCATAATGTATTTCAGCACCGAGTCTTTGAAGCCGACGTAGTACATGAGTAGGGGATGCTTGGTCAACCCAACAGAAGGGTTGCACATAGTCATCATCCTCACTCATGATGTATCGCTCATGCAATACACCATCAGCACCCCTGCGCCTCTCGTAGAGAACGGGAGGGTCCGATGGGGATTCGGAGAACCAATCAATTATCATTCATCTCCCTCATCTATAATCACAAGTAAAGTATTGTCTTGGTCGAAGATAATCGGTGTACCATCACCCATGTGAAATCGTGCTTGCTCATCATCCAAGAACTGTAGACAAGCAGGTAACCAATCTCCATAGTATGATTGTACTGTAGCCGAAGGACCATCAGTATCGCTGATAGGCAATGTAGTGAACAGGCGACCACTCGCCGCTTTACCTGCTACAATACCAAACTCCTCCTCACCACAATGAACACGTAGTTTGAACTGCGAGTCATCAGATACGAGTGTACGCATACCTGCTAATGAAATCAAATCCTTAGTCTCGAATATTGTACCATGAGCCGTTAAGGGACTCTTGTAAAACGTAGTGAAGTTATCACCAATGCATGAATTAATTACTTTGCTCATTGCATTAACTTTAGCATGGGACTCAATCTCATCAGTACTTGGTATCTGTAATCGGTTACCACCTGCATCAATGTGTAGTGGCTTGACAGGAGATACCTGTCGAAGAGTTACATTATCCTGCTTACTTGCTTTCAAGAACTTAAGGAACTTCTCAAGCATAGCGATATGAATGATACCCTCTTCTTCTATGTCTGATACGATAAGACGCTTGCGTAGATAGTAATTAGCATACGCTACTTGTACAGTCATGTGTATACCTGAACAGTTGATACGAAGGTCCTCAATACCTTTAGTGAAACCACTAAGGAACTTCATCAAATCACTTCGGTCTACGGTTATCTTAGTCATACTATCAACTCTTTTCTCTTTGCCGATTTATAAAGGTGGAAAGGAAGAGGGAGGATAAAGTGATAGAAAACCCCTGTCATGGCTGGAACACCACAAGTCGGAATGAATTTCCCCCTTATTACTTGACAAACTTTCCCCAATACCTAACATGCAAAAGGTATTGAATCACAAACTCCCATCGTATAATTCAGGGAGGCCGAACCATTCAGGCTCGCCATCAGGACGTGTAGTGAATACCTTTCTTCGCTTGTCTTGAAGTTCAGGATTCATCTTCGCCTTAGAGAATTTGACATAGTAGTGCATCGCTAACAACTCACCATCTTCATTGAGTTCTTCTTCCTTCTCGGTAAGTAGGATAGTCGGTAAGTAGTTGTTCGTTCGCTTCTCCCAATCAGGTACGAAACGCTTGTTGGGTCCATAGAAGTCCTTAGTCGTCATGTGGGTTTCCCATATGACCTTAACACCAAGTCGAACCAAATCACGAGACAATGCTGTGAGTTGGTGGAACCGTGTGTTACGGATAGCCCATGTGTTTTGTTTCTCAATCTTCGCTGAACCGCTTCCGTCTGCCGCATCAATAGCATCGTTAGACAAACCTAAGTCCACGATACGCATGTTGTTGCCACATATCTCCAACCATGAATCGACACCGCTAATGATGACACCCCATACAGGATTGCCCTTCATTGCTTGGTCGTGTACATATTTCATGATGTCCATGACACGTTGGTGAGTGGCGGGATAGTTGTAAGCAGTACGGTCATTAGCCGCCATAGCCCACGGGTTCCATGATACGATGTTGTCCTCTTCTGTGTGTAATGCGGAAGCAAGCATTGCTACTCCCATATCAAAGTCGAGTACGTGTAGTTTAGCGTTGGGGTCTTTGGTTGTATCTTTGGCAAACCAATCGAGCATGATACCCGACTTACATGTGCCATCAAATCCAGCCACTCCGATGAAGTCGTAGCGTTGTGTCTTAGCCTTCTCCATCATTGTTTGTTCGGCTCGTAGGTGAGCGAATGGGTCATCATTACTGACAGCCACCGTTGCTTTCGCTTGTACCTTCGCCTTTACCTTCGCTTCTTTTTCTTCGTTCTTAATTTCTGTTACTGTTGTTCCAAATCCTGACATATTTATTCCTCCTTTCCTGTTCGACTTGTGTTTCCACATTCGAGACATGGGTTGATTTCAGACTTATCAAAAGTCCAGTGAATCCCATTTCCACATTTACACCTGTAGCCTGTATAGGTATCAGGCAAATTGACCAACTCCTGTATCGCCACCAGTTGCTCGTTGTCGGCTACGTCGTGGGTCTGCAAAGACCCCCATGACGCTTATCTTAGGAGATACAATACCATTGTATTCCTTCATACCTAAACGACCAAAGACAAGTACTGTAGAGCGTTCAGCGTATTCAAACGCCTCCTCACCCCATCCTGCTACGAACGGTTGAGTAAGGTTACCCACCGCACCTGCAATCCAGCATTGTACATCACCAGTAATACTACTTGATAGTGTCATAGAATAGTTGTAACCTTCGGGGTCAAAGTCGCTTTCACGAGGCTCGCTGTTGAGCGATGTAACCAATCCCCTTGTGATAACCAACGGACCCCATTGACGACGCTCGCCACCAATGTCTCCGCTTTGCTTACCACGTTCATACGCATCATCCAATTCATCAATCGGTACGTAGTATTCATGGAAGGCAGGTAATGTCCAAAACTTTGAAGGTTGAAGTAGAGAGCGTACATCTTCGGGAAGGAACTCATCTGTGTATTCAATCTCAAAGTTACTGTAAACACCAAGTACATCCTTGAAATTATCTGATGCCTTCTCTCGTGGTGGAACAACTTGTATCTTACAAGGGCGACCCTGTTGGATATTGAGTTCCGTGAGTTCATTGGTTAAGTCAACACGCCATAGAGACACCTTGTTGTTCTTAACCAGTTCTTCTTCCTCATGTCCGAGGAAGTATGCGTATCGACCCATGCGTTTGTATGGCGCAGGGTCGCCGCTGTAGGATGTAAGACAGACCCAATCACTTCCTGATTGTAGTCCATAAGGTGGGTTCTCATCACTTGATGCTTCGAGTTTCTTGACACCATCCTTTGTGTGTAAAGACCATACTGAACCAGTCTTTTCAAACGCACCAAGACGACCACTTCCGATTGCATCGGACGGGTCCTCTGCATACAACTTGAGATTGCTCTGTACAATGTTAGCAAGTCTGTCTCGCTTACGGTCTTGCACACCTAAGAATGAACCAACCCATGTGGAGAGGTTCTTACTACTTCCACCGCTTTGCTTGCGAGTTTCAGTAAACACTTGTTCAGCCCAATCGACCAACAAATCATCATCTTCATCAGCAGGGGAGTCGCAACCATAATGCGTTGTAATGTACTCAAGGTACATCTTCTTTGCATCTTCTATTGTCTTGTTTGTGCGCTTTGCATAGGCATCCAAACGAAGCATTACTCCTTTGGGTAACCCATCCTCGCTCGCTTCTGCCTGTACAGCACCAAAGCCACTTCCTGTATCTTCTACGTTTTCGTATTCATCTTCTTCTTTCCATGTCATCTTAATCACCAATCTTTCAATATTTTTTGTTCTATTTCTTTTGTTACTTCAAACGCCTTGTCTACAGCAAAGACAACATCATCTTCTCCTGTAGTAATCAAAGCGTGGAATATGATACTCATCATGAGGCAACGTGTTGCGTCTGCGCCCTTGTCGAGTGCGGGTTTGAAATCAAAACTCATTCTTCCAACTCCTTCTTTAGCCTTGCAACGAACACGTCTACATACGACTCGTCGCTTCCTATGAAATCATGAACGATTTCCATCATCTGACCCCATACAAATATGATACTGAATGCTGTCTCCGCATCCTTGTCAAAGAACTTAGAGACATACCTGTGAACGTTGTACATGAATTGAGTGCGCCCTGATAGATTATTCAATCGCTCATGTAGGCTTTCACGTAGGTCATTGAATTTGTTGTTCGATACATCTTCCCACCAGTTGTGTCCATCAGAAGCATTCTCTATGTGGTCAAGTGCATCAGGTGAACGCTTTAGTGAGGTAAGATAGTTTACACTCTCACGTAGGTCGCCATCAAAGGATTCGACAAGAGCAGGATAATTCTTCACCCATTCAGTCGGAAGGAAATCAAGGCGAGAAAGATGCTTCGCACCCTCACTTCCCCCTACTCTTTCAAATGTATAGGTTCGACATCGACTCTTGATAGCGTCGTGTATCTTACCCCCATCGTTCGCAGTAAGGATGAAGATGACCCGATTAGCATACTGTTCCATAATTCCACGTAGCGTCTGTTGAGCAGGTATAGTAAAGCCATCAAATTCGTCAAGAACTATTACCTTGATGTCCGTACCTATGCCCTTCAATCGACAGAACAATTTGAGTTCATCACGAACATAGTTGATACCACGTTCATCACTCGCATTCGTCCAAAGAAGATTCATACCGTTTCTATTCGCACCGAGAACTGTATTTGCGAGCACATTAGCCGCACTTGTCTTACCAGTACCCGGAGGTCCTAAGTAAAGTACAGCAGGTGGGTACTCGTTGGTTTCAACCCAATGACGCATATCATCACAGAATTGCTTGTTCCCAACGATGTCATCCACTTTTTGTGGTCGTAGTTGTTCGTTCCAATTGCTCATCTTTCTCACTCTTATTCTCTTTGCCGATTTATAAAGGAGAGGCCAAATCATACTTCTCCGCCCACTCTACGAATGCCTCCATTGACTTCGTTGGCATTGGGTTCTCTATGGTGAACAACATCTTATCGTACTGCACGTAATTGCTTAGTAGGTTACCACCGTAGAATGCAATGACATCCATCCACTCCTGTATTTTCTTTTTAGATGATACAGGTAACGCTGGAAGGTTGTTACTTGTTGTGAATAGGCGTACTAACTTCTCTTCATTGTCACTTGAGAACCTGATGAATATCTTACGGCGTAGTCTGAAACCTATACCGACATGAGTTTTCTCCATGTGAATGTGGAACCTTAGTTTAGCGAGCACTATACCCAATCCTACATCTTCCCACTTAGTCATCGTTTACCACCGCCAAGTAATCTACTAACTCGTCTACGTCTGATAGACCTGCATCGAGTACAACTGTATTGAATCTAAAGTGCCACTCCTTAGAAGGCGACCAAGTGTATTCTACTTTCACCACGAAAGTATCAGAAATCGGCTCGCTGGTATTTTTGACTGTAGGTGTGATACCTATCCGCCTTAATGCATAATCGAGTTCAAACAGATTCTCTTCTACTGTGAACTCATTCATGTCTACAACATCTATGCCGTCCCTGAAACCAATGTTGAACTCCCATGTACCGTTCACGTTTCTGTAATGTGTAACTTGTGCTTGAAGGGAAATCGTACCACTCGTCTTGAGATAGTACTCCCCCTCATGGAATATGATGAACCCACCCTTTGGATAATGGTGGAGTAGTTGTTGTGATTCTTCCCATGATGTAGGCATGGGTTCCTTGTACGATGAAAACGGCATGTCATGTTTGACGTTGTGTAATCTGTATGTCCCTAAAGGATTTGACCAACACCACATCAGGGGGGTATCGTCTGGTACTTGAGGTGTGAGTTCAAAATCAAGCACACCCGTTCTCTTCTTCGCAATCCCCTGCTTAAGTTGGACAAGCGTAGTGCAATCCTGTACGAACCAAAAGGTGTCGCAGGATTCGTCAGTCCATATCTGTAGTGGTGTATACGCCGCATCCTCTAATACGGAATCAGAAATACCCGAATAAATTGAATTGATATAAAATTCCATAGACTTACTTTCATGATTAAACTGTTGTTTTAGCCACTTGACCATTCTGTATCTATAAGGCGACCACTTGTAATTCAATGCCCAAGACCAAAACACTTGACCCTCTATAACAGTCATAGCGTTGCATAGGTTGAGCACCCAATCGTCTTGTGATTCACTTGCATTGTGTGCTAATGTCATGAGTTCCTTGACTGTGTAGCCTTTACTTTGACCTCCCGATTCCCATGTCAAGACTTCCGCTAATGGTTTCCCATTGGTAACATCATCGAGATGCTCAACAAAACAACCGCATTCTTTTGCTAACTGTACTTTCACCATTCTCGTAGACATGGCAATACGCTTAGAACTATCGAGAAAGGACCACATAAGGTGAGCCTCTTCCTTAGTAAGTTCTTCTTTACTTAACCTCGATGGCATCTTTGAAAGAAGAGAGCATAAGCGCATGAACTTCATCTGTGTACCCCCAAGTATATTTCATCTGTATCTGTTATCTTGGATTCCAACCAACCATTTCCGTATTCGTCATTGGAATACAATGAACCATGTTTATCCTCTCTTTCCTTTGTGAATTGATATGTATCAGGATGTAATGTATCGCTCACTATGAGATAACAACCCTCATGTAAAGCACGACGTGCATGAAGCGCACTTACTTTACGAAGTAATTTATGTATTACTTCCGTCATCGTGAAAGAAACGTTTTGACCTTGAAGTGAACCATCGACAAATTGCCATGTTCTATTCTTCTGTTGCCACTTTAGGAGATACGCTTTCATGTTCAACGACCTCTTTTCTTCTTTCTTCTTGTTCAACGCTGTTGTCTATGTGGTCAAGCATTTCCGCTAATACAGGCATGAGTTCACGTAGTTGGTCAGGAGTGATTCTCACTCCTTCACGGGTGTGTGTATACCCTTCATCACTACGACGAAGCATACGAATATCGACCCAGTTTCTTCCTCTATGCTTTACCCACGCTGTACGGACTTTACCTTTACCGCCGCCCCACTTGACTGTCTTACCATCCTGTACCAAATAATCACGTTCAAACGTGGTCATTCTTCTTCCTCGTTAGGTAAATGCGTTCTTACAACTAAGCATCCCCACAACCACGGAGGTACTCGTTCACCCTCATAGGTTTCTCCGAGTACGCAAAACATTGAATTCTTGTCGTTCAAGGGTTTTCCTTTGAACATACCTGATTCTGCGAGGTCTTTGTTTTGCATTCGTGTCAACGCTGTATATCGTGCTGTCATGTTTGTGAATTGCATGAAGAGTTCATCTCCTGCTAATACGTGATAGTCATCAGGTTCCATTGCTACATCAGCCTCACATGACGGACATGTGATGTGACATCTCCATAGTTGAAGAGGGGCTGATTGACCATTATCGAGTTGCGCTTCAATGGTTTCTACATACTCATCAGTTCTATTTTCAAGGTTAAAGTTAGCCAATGGTTCTCCACAATCACACTTCCAACCCATTGCCAATTCTTGCTTCTGTTGGTAATGCATATCTGCTTGATGTGAAGGGTCGAGGGGTGGAGTGATTGTTTCAAAACCATCAGGGGTTGCTACGTTATATCCCACCGCACTCATCAATACAATCATTTTATTGTGGTAATCTTTCGAGTCAGGATGTTCATACATCGACATCAATGACCATGTTTTCTCATCTGTTTTCATGTACTGTACACCAGTACCATCGGGTGACCATACACCGTTTACGGGAATAGAATTGAAGTGTTCTTCTGCCCATTTAAGTAGTTCTGCTTCGGGTTGCCAATCTGCCTGTTCGTTGTTCATTTGTCTCACCTGTGGTCACTCGTCACCGTTCTGTTTATTATTCCTTTTGATTTTGTATACTGAAAATATCTCACAATGTGTACAAGGTACAAGTACCAAGTCGTGTGCATCGAGGAAGTGCATGTCCATGTTTTCTGCACCACAAACATCGCATACCCCCTCACCTTCTACTGAATAGAGGACTTTCAAATCGCCCCCTTCAAGCCTGATGGCATTGTTGAGAACCATATCAGTTGCTCGTTTAACGATGGTCAAACCGTCATCTCCATTGCCAAGTCCCAAGCCTTCTGCTTACGTCGTGCGAAAGGACCAAAGATTGCTGATTCAGTAGCCTTGATACTCTTCTCGCCGTTGCGTAGTGTAGTAGCATGATGGTCAAAGTATTCAGTTGCCGCATTGTATGCCGCCCACGCTGTACCTTCCATGTCTCCAATCAGGTTCTTCTGTGTCGCAAGAAGCGATACAACCTTGTTGAGTTTGTTACGGGTACGAGTGTCGTCTGAAATCTCGCCATTTTCTTCACGCTTGAGGCCAAGTGTATCTACGAAGTATTCCTTCATGTCATCCAATTCCATCTCGACAGTCAATAGTGATTCGGCTTTATCGCCCCATGTAATGAAGTCCTGATTCATGATACCCAATGACTCTCTTGCCTCATCAACAGCATTGCCAAGTTTACTTGTGTGTCGCTTACTCATTACTGTAGTCGCATTACTTAGAGCGAGTGAGAGTGTGTTTTGACATACCACACGAATAGGTGTGGGTAAGAACTTAACTGCACCTGTACCATCGTGGTTGTTCGTGATAAGGAAGTATTGCTCAATAGGGTCTTGCCCATTGATGAGAATGGTTTCAGGCATCTTTGCCAATACCCATACCTTCTCACCGTTACCGAGCGCACCTGCTACTTCGATGGTCGCCTCTTGAGTTTGAAGAATCTCATCCATGAATGAGAATGCATCTGCATTCTGCAATGCTGTCCATACTTTACCTACTGATTTACCGTTACGAGTGAGTGGGATAAGCCCATCATCACTCTCACGGAATACACCAAAGGTATTCGGTACAGGTTTAGATGCTTCGATAGAGAAGTGTTCGTGATTGGAAAGTTCGCTATAGAATAACGGTTTCTTAACCACTTGCCAATTTAGATTTGCCTTGACTAATGCATCATGAGATGTCATCAGACCGCTTACGTTTGTTCCCAGTCCATGCCACGGAGTACTCCCCGCCCATGCTGTCATGTGTTGCCCTGTTTCTGTTACTGCTATATTGTGTGCCATATCTATTCCTCCTGTTCTGCTAATTCTGCAATCCATCCTCGTTGTAGTGAGCAAGCGACACCATACGTAATCTGGTATCGTTCGTAGAAGTCATCAGCCGCTTCCCAACCACAGACATCAACCATTATCTCTATGTCTGTTCTGTCCCATTCATCCATACCTGCCGGTGCTATAAAGCAAGCAAGTTTTGTCATGTTCTTGTAATTCCATCCCATATCTATTCCTCCAATTCTATTTGAACTTCTTCCGCATCGAACAGGAACTTATCGAATGGTTCACCAAATAATGAGTGTACCACCCATAACTTCTCTTCGAGTTCGTCTTTATCTTCTGCTTCTATTTCACCTGTGTATGTTATTGTTACTGTATATGTTTTCTTCATTCTGTCAACCCCTCTACGTGTTGTTGGGTAAGTATCTCTTCGACGTATGATTCTAATTTCTCGGCCATTGCTCTATACTCTTTTGCCAAGTCAGTCGCCCTGTCTTTGAACTCTTCACGAGTCATGTGAACAACGTCACCCGTAATGACATTGTTCAATTCCCTGTATTCCTGTGTTAATATATCTAAATAATCCATCTTAATCACCTTTATTCTCTTTGCCGATTTATAAAGGAGTGGTCAAACCACATGCCCCTCGTCATCGTAATCTATCCTTTCGTTGTCGTAGATGATACCATAGTCATCTAATGTTTCGCCTTCAAAGACTGGTCTGTGCCTTGTACCGTAATGATACATGGCCGACCATACCTTAGTACAAGCATCGTAGAAATCATTGTCAGGTATCGAGTTCTTGAAATTAGGATAGTCAATGTTCTCCACATAGTTCACCATAAATTCTGCAACCTCTTCCATGTGAATGTTCGCCCTGTAGGGATAATCCGCATCGGGGTCTGTGTACACATCAGCCGCAGGGAACTGGTCAACGATATGACTCTCTTTCCTTGCCCTCACCAAAAGATGGTTGGGTATTTTCAAATGCTTGACAATACTAAGCCACCCATCACTCGTTGCTATCCACACGGTTATCCTCTCCTATAATCATTTCAATGCCTTTGAATTCCCACACTTCAAACCAAATTGATTTGCATTCTCTACAGGCCACGTCTATTGACCCACTCATGAAACTGCTTCGGTATGTTATGCTGTCGCTTCCGCAGGAAGGGCAATGCACCGCTTCCTCTTGCTTTTGTTGTGAAAGTATAATTTCACATAGTTGTTTTTTCGTATTCTTCATTAGTTGTTTTTCGTTCATACTATTCCTCCATTGCTTCTGTAAAGATAGAAATCAGTTCAGCCTTCTGAATGTCAGACGTACAATTGTCGTATAATCTGTCAGTCAAAGTTTCCATCATTTCTCTAACTTGCTCAACTGATGAGCAATCTAAAAATTTATTCATTTCTTCCATCAGTATTCTAAACATCTTAATCACCTTTATTCTCTTTGCCGATTTATAAGGCTATCATTTCCCCATTGGTCAGCCATTGCATCAGCGATGCCTTGAAATGTGATACTCCTCACGTTAGCCCGTTCCTTCGGCGGGAGTTTAGCCGCCTCTACGTACCACGCTGGCATAGACTTACCACTCTTGAATACTGTTCTCGGTTGAGGCTCGACTACGTTAGTAGGCACGAGAGGGTCAAGACCCTTCAACCAAAAACCTGTACGCTTTTCAAATGGGTCGCCAAACTGATACGGATGAATGTATTGATTCGGTTTCCTGAATCGTGTTGACATAATACCAACAGGGTTCTCAACCACTATCTTTGGAATGTCTGCATTGATGAGTTTCATGAAGAACTCAACCGCCTCTTCACGTTGCTCTCTCCTGTTCGGGAAACGTGGATGAGGTCTGCGTTCTTCTACGGGAAGGTGTTTATCATCGGGATGGTAATACCATTTGTTACCCGTAACTGTAAGGTATGTACATGGTGGGTGGGCAATCATCAAGTCCCACCCTTTGTCTATAACATCAAAGATGTCGCCCTGAAAATGATACGGCGATTCATCTAAGGCAGGTTGAATGTCGCAAGACCATGCATCATGTCCCTGTGCTCGGAATGCTTCTCGCACTCGACCACTATATTCACAGGCTATCAGTACTCTCATTGTTCCAGCCCCACGTATACGATGTAGCCATGCTTACTCGGAATAACACGAGCCTTCCGACCTTCATACCGATGAGCCTTTGCATAGAATTGTGCTCGCTCTTTCGTTGAATATATATCATCAATGAGATACAAACGACCATTGAAGGTGCGATTTGATGACACCTTAGCCATCAATTGCCTTGACTTGAACGTGTAAAATCTATCGAATATAGGGTTACCTGAATCTCGTGTTGCTACACGCCCACGCTGTTCCGCCAAGTCAAGTGTCCATCGCTTACGTAAGCCCTTGTGTGTCTTAACAAACATTCTTTCACCGCCCATCTTTGTTGTCATGTATTCTTCTTAGGCTAACCGTATTGAAAACATGGTCATAGAGTATTTGCTTTGATGCTACTTTCTCTTTGAAAATATCTCCAATCTTCGGGCGTAATAATGCCATCGTATCGGTTACACTATCCGTATCGTAATCATCCCAACCCATTTCAGCAATCAAAATACGCAAGACAATGTAGCCCACGCCTCCTGTACGGTCCCGTCCATGTACACAATGGAGTAAGACATCCTTACCTTCATCGAGCAAACCAAGCACTAACTCGGATGCATGTTGCCAAATGTTCGGGTCGTCGTTATGCGCTCGGAAGTAGTAGTGATGTCGCTCTTGTTTATCGCTATCAATAAAGCGAGGTGGGTAACGACACAACGTAACAACCGTGTGTTTAGGTTCGAGTGTATCTCGGAAATCTTCAAGGTCGCACATGGTGAGCGACGAACCATTCTCAAATGTAAATGATTTATTTTCCATGTTCATTCCTCCTCTTCACGTAGGAATGCGAAATCATCTTCCGACCAATTATCAGTCTCCGTGAATTTATGGAATCGAGATATGCCGCACCTATCACATTGCATGTGAACTAAGTAACCGTAGTCCATCGTATGTGTTTCCACGATAAGCCAATTATGAGCATCTTCTTTACAGATGGTTGTATTGTAAAGTGACCGTTCAAACTCTTCTAAGAGACTCATTCTCTCTTTCACTTCTTCTAACTGCTTCGCTATTTTCTTTTTTTCTTCGTCTATTTTCATTCTTTCATCTCCTCTTGACGAGTCTCCCGTATTCGTCAAAGTATTCTATGTCACATTCATATCCAGTTTCTTCTGCAATTAGTTCCACGAGTTTGTCAACTTCTTTACGGGAAATGTTTTGAGTATCAATCCTAATGGTCGCTATCTTAATGTTACTCACGCCGTCACCTCCACGCCTCGCCACCAGTCGGGGGCAGGTGTACCCTTCTCCCACTTGGCGAACTGCTTGGAATGGTAATAGCGACGGTATGCTTCGATAGCAAACTTAGGATAAGCATGGTATACAATCTCACCATTGACAGGTTCAGGTCTGTACTCATCGGGCATAGCCAGTGCGAATGGTGTGAGGTCACCCATAGGTATGAGAAGAATCATCTTTAGCATTGTATGAATCGGACCGTGACATGCGTGAACATCTACATTGTTGAAACGACGGTCATATTCTCGCAGTAATTCAACACCGTGTAAAGCAAGCCAACCAAAGTTATCACGAGAATCTCCCGCCCATACTGTGCATGGATGATGAGCGTAGCCACCCTTGTAGGGCTTACCTGCTTTGGTGAGGGGCATCTGCTCATCAGTTGCACCATGCCTACGCAGGGCTGATGCCATCATCTGTGCGACCTCGACACACATCTTTGGAACATGCTTGTCGCAATGCATTCGTGCCGCAGTAATTGGGTTTCTATCTAATACAAATATGTTCATTGTTTATCTCTCCCTATCAAAAACATTCTCGCTTCTATGGACTTGTCAAGACATGGGCTACATACATTGTACTTGCCACATCGAAGTCCTTTGGATTCCATTCCTTCTTCTCTACACATATCGCATTTCATTCTGATTCCTCCCCTGCTGTAAAGTGGAAAAAGTGGTCGATGATAGTCCTCGCACGATGCAACTCTTCATCAGACGGACCGTATTCATAATGGAACGCATCAACGTCGTAACAGGTATACTCCGCCGCCCGTGTAAGGTATTGCTTTACACGCTTCTTAGATTCTAATTCCTCATCATAAATATCCCATCTATGTATCGCATGTGCCAACATTTCAGCACACCTATCCAAGTCCCACACTACGGTGTTCATTGGTATTTTCATCATGATTGTATCATTCGTTCGTTCCGCAGGAACCCATGCTCTACCGTAACTTACCATCTTAATCACCCAATCCTGTATATGTAGTACACCGTTCTATCAACCTGTATCTGAATCTCTTTACCATCATACGTTGAGAAGAAATGTGCTCGACTATCAGTTGATACTGCGTCATCAACAAAGTCATCAAAGTCGTTTATCATAGCCTTGAGTACATCATTTGCACCTTCGCTCAATTTATCTTGCACAGCATGTATTGCTTCTATATCAACTCCCGTGATGTGTGCTTGGAGAAACGACGGATTGAACGCCCATACAGTTTCTTCAATGTATTCACGTACTGCTTCGTCAGCCTCTTCATCTGTGTAGACAAGGTAATCATTACCAATTTGAGCGTCCACATCTTCAAAGTCAATGCTATCGAGATGGTGTGCAAGTGCCAATATCTTTGGCATATCCCAATGGACACACATTTCTGTTGCATCTTCCCATACTCTATCTTTCATGTTGCTTGTTGTTATACTATTCATATTTTCACTTCCTTGCTTTCACTCTTATTCTCTTTGCCG
>TARA_R110002074_G_scaffold87339_1_pt1 | contig 16567 bp, 27 predicted proteins | sample TARA_R110002074 | Tara Oceans TARA_R110002074 (sample SAMEA4397215) | marine metagenome | biome: Polar Biome; feature: [MIX] marine epipelagic wind mixed layer (ENVO:01000061); material: water (ENVO:00002006), including particulate matter (ENVO:01000060) such as... | depth 10-100 m
TATGCTAAAAAGGTATACATACCTATATTAACTAAATTCTCGGATGATGTGTTACAATTTAAACCAAAACCAATTGCTTATCCCACACTGGTGGGAGGATATAATTTCAAGGCAGCGCCATACATATCGATGGAGGGTAAATGTATAAAAATATATAATGAATTCGTAGACAAAATTCAGACTTTTGGAGAAAAGGTATATAAATTGTGTGAGAAGGATGTACAGGAGTGTATGTTAACACCGGGATTTAACATACATACATACACCCAGGGGTTGGTATGTATATTATTTTCGGATAAAGAAAAGTCCGAGGATTGTGCATTAACATTTAACGGTAATATAACCGTGAAGAATAAATATAACACGGTCGTAATGTTTAAAGATTCTGTAATTACACACACTATCACCGAGCCAATAAAGGTATATTTATTCTATTTATAGATATGTTTAAGAAAGAACTGAACTTATTTGTTCGTACTTTCCGGAACTTGGATCATTACCATATCGGTTTGAGAAAACCCAGTGAGATCAAGCTCGTGATTATTGCAGAAGTCCGTTACACCTTGGAGTGTTTTACTTCCCCGTGAGCAATCGTGCAAAAGTATAGTAGATTCTGGTTTCATTTTGTCCCAGATGGCTTCCAGGTCACCCCTAACTCCATCGTAACTATGATCACCGTCTATGAATGCTAAATCTATACTCTTGTCCTCGTGAATTCCCAGAGTCCACTGTGATGGCCCGCGGATCGGAATAACTGTTCGGGTGAGCTGATTATCAATTACATTCTTGTAAAATTTGAAAAAATAATTATCAGTTTTGGGTGGTGGGCCGCCATCTGATGTGAGTTGATCCATATCTTCGACCCACACATCATGGGCGTACACCCTAACACCATGTTTGGTTACAAGTCCAGCCAGGACAGAACTTGCACCCATGTATGACCCCGTCTCGGCGTAAATACCATTTCTTGGTATATGGGCAGCACACTGTTGAAGAATTTGAACATCTGCTTGTCTCAATGTGCCTTTCACCCCATTGATATAACTATACGCCATTTCATCAACAACTTCATGTTTTATCTCCATCTACAATTAATTAAACCAATGTCTCTAAGCGAGTACTGGTAGCAACCCCATGGTTTTAATGCAGCTGTTCCTGCCGGGTTCAACATCAGGACGGTTTCCGTGTGATGAATAATCTTATATTAGTATACTAAATGAAGACTGACCGCAAATCTATAATTTTGATGGGCACCGTTCTTATCGCTTGTATGTGTGTTTGTATGGCCACCAAGGAGGGTCTTGAAGAGGCTGGTGATGCATGCGATTGGATTGTTTTAAAGGATGAAACTAATACCAAGAATTGTGATGCATGCCCATCAGGAGATTCTTTAATTATGAAACCAGGTGAAGGCATTCTTGCCGGTTTCAATAAATATACGTGTGGTAAGGCTGCTTAGGTAATCGCGCGACACTATATAACTATGAATCTCTTTTTGCTCTCCCTGGACCCTCAAACATGTGCCGAATGGCACTGTGATAAACACGTTATTAAAATGATATTAGAAATCGTTCAGATGCTCTACACTGCATGGCATGTGAACGGTGTTCTCCCCCCCGGTGCGCCTCTGTGTAAATCGTCGGGCAAGGCTGGGTACAAGAAAGCACACGTCAATCACCCCATGACCAAATGGATGCGTGCGTCCAAGGCCAATTATCTGTTTGCGGTGCGGCTGGCTGCCGCGCTGGCCAGGGAGTTCGAGTACAGGTATGGTCACTATCATGGGTGTACAAAGCACGTCATATGGCTGGCGACAAACACCCCGCCATTTGATCGTACCAGGATGACCCTCGTACCACAGTGCATGCCCGATGAATACAAGGTTACCGGGGATTCGGTACAGGCTTATAGGAACTACTATATGGGAGACAAGGCGCGGTTTGCCGTGTGGTCCAAGAGACCTCAGCCGCCGTGGTGGGGGTAAATAATACATTATTTATTTTTAATTGTCCATAGTGTCCGTTGAATAGTACACGTTTTTTATCCCTGCTTTCCTAATCAGGGATGAACAGATCTTACAAGGCTTCGAATTCATGAATTGATGATTTTTCTTTGAAACCCTAACAACATAAAGATCAGCGCCGCGGGTAACACATTTGGGCAAACCATTTAGAACATTCATTTCTGCGTGGATTGACCAGATTCTGGCCTTGAAATTACTGATCCTATCAAGTGTACAGTACTGGTTCCGCGCTGAATTTACGATCTTGCCTTGTCTTGTGAGTACTGCCCCGTGTTTGAAATTATGTTCGCTTCTCATAGCTTCCTCTGTAGCAATATGCTGAGCAATAACATGATTGCGCATACTAAGTTAAAATATATCGTGTAGATATTGGTACTATATATACGACCGTTTACTTTAAACTTATATACCCTGGAATATTATATATGTTTATGATATTATGAACAACAAAGGATACAATTTCCTGATCATTGCTATGGTGGCTTTAACCATGATATCCCTGGCCAAGTTTGGTCATGACACGTACGTAGTTATGGCTGGGCGACAGGATCGGCCGATCATTCATCAGCGCAGGGTGATGCACCCCCAGGAGTTCCGGGACCAGTACGTAAATCACTCCACCCCGGAGTACCGCCCACCCCCTTATAAGCGCTGGAGGCCCCACGCGTACCAGCAGCTCGGCGTTCTCACCGGCCAGGGTGGTGAGATTCTCCCCCTCTACGGCAAGGAGAGTTCCGCCTACCGTAACCGGTGGAACTACTACACCGCGACCCCGGGTAATCAGATCTACCCCCTCCCGATCCAGAGGGGTGATCGTGACTGCACGGAAGATATTGGATGCAACGAGATGTATGGCAACGAGGATGTGTCCGTCACTGGTATGGGCGGCACGTATACAACTGATATTTACAAGAATGCGTTATAAGTTTATTTAATTTTTACATGAGTATTGCAGAATGGACGTGGAAAAGAACATTGAGAATATTAACAAGCGACTCAGGGAGATGGATGGCGAGATGCATCGATTAGCCGGCATGCTTGAAGTTATGAACACACTCAAGGCCATGGGGGTAAAGGTCGTGGATCCGACTACCTTAAAGGATACACCCACAGGTGAGGTAATAGATGAGGAACCTGAATCTGTTGATGAGTAGATGCAGAGAACTTCTCGGAAGTGTAGATGAAATAGAAAATAAAGAAGCACTATTTTATTGTTATAAAAATAAATTGATTTATAATTCTGGATATGATACCGAACTTGAAGATACGTTGGATATTATACATGATTATTGTTACGAGGGCCTAGTCCCTCCCTGGTGGGTCGATCTTTTGGATTAGATTAAACCTCCAGTATAAACCAGATTTCCACGCACCACAAAATTGAACGGTCGTGAAAATCTCGTCGCCCTGTTTTAACTCTTCTACAGGTGTAATACCCACCACTTCGCAATCAACGCGTTTATATCTATAAGGAACCTTTACTAGTAGAATATTACCATTAAGGGGATTTACACCCCCTTCAAATTTCTTTCTGTTGTGAACATCAAACACTTCGTTGCTGGTTTGTTCGTCTAGTTGTATTTCCATATATTTTCTGGTACCGACCGGGTACATGGGTTTATGTACTGTGCACAGAGTCTTGAACATTAACAATAGTACGAAGTTTATCTCTAAACTCCCTGGCTTCGCCCTTTGAGAGTACATCCATGTTGATATCATCAATATCTGTATTTCCTAGCACTTGGGATAGCACCTTTTGTTCGGCGAACGAAAGCTGCACTGCGTTTAGGCGGAAATCCTCAAATGCCTCGAAGGTGTATGGTGCTAGTGGTTTAACGATGTTATAAATCATATTGGCGTAATCCCTGATCTCTTTCTGTGCATGGTCGTCCATTCTCAGACGAAGGTAATGCATCAAATTGTGTAGGTTGATTTTCCAATAAAACTCGGTATACATGGACTGAGGGAGCACCATCCGTGCCTGTTCCCTGCATACACCCCCCGAGTCCATGAGTTCCCTGTACAGTCGGTGATTCAGGTGGTTCTGTGAGTTAACAGACTCCACGCGCTCGTTGTTGTTCTCAATAACACCCTCTGAACCCTGCCGATTGACCTTTGCCTGGTTGCGCAGTTCATCGGGGGCAAAGAATTCGTCCTTGATCTCTGAGTACCTCGCCGACACCTCGTTCACACTGGCAGTTCGGTGTCTAAGATGTTGTCTTGCCACAAACAGCGGCATTTTGATGTGGAATTTGAAATCGACCATTTCGAAGGGTGTAGAGTGCCAGTGTCGCATGAGGTATCTAATGAGCCCTCGGTCAGTGCTAGTGTGCTTGGTGGACCCAGGATCGTACGAAACTCTAGCCGCATCCACGATAGCCCCGTCCATATTTTCTCGAGGCATGTAGTCAACGAGAGATACGAATCCCACTCCATCTACAAACTGTTTGTGGGACATCACTAGTATTTATTATACCAAGGTCTCTAAGTATCTGATAATATCATCTCTGCTCTTTTCTACAGCGTCGTGGGTATTTCCAATGTAGGCTATTTTTAACTCGTTGTTACACGGGGTTATTTCTTTCATATTTTCGATACACATATAACCGGCGTTGCACGCTTCACATAAATGATGTAGTTCAAATCCTGAAATTTCATCTGTTTTTAATTCATATGAAATATGAAGCCAGTCCCCGGGAATAGATAGGGGGACTGGTTTTACACGCTCACTTCCACACGTTAGGGGCAATGTACGATGAATCCCTACAAAATGCCTTATAGCACTTTCTATAGTATGTGCGTGGTTTCGATTTTTAAAAACCATGAACATAGTTTTGTTATTAGTATGCAATGCATATGTGGTGTGTGCAACTCGAATAACGTGCATAATGTATTAATAGAATAAATCCAAAAGCCCGTCAAGGGTTTTGTTTCTTCTTGATATAACGTGTGTCCATTTTAAGTCTGGATTTTTACGTCTTGTAACATCTGATGTAAATGGATCATAAATGTAGTCACTACTCGGTGTGTCGAATACATATTGTAGGAATTTTATAAGATTAAATGATGAATAAAATCCGACTATGTAGCAGAAGTCTGTTGTATTTTCAAATTTATGTAAATTTAGATGTTGTTTCAATTTCAAAGCACTTGCATGTTTTTTGTAAGATTTCTTATGATATTTATTTAAATTATATATATTCATCAAATCTTTGTCTGGTAAAATATTTGTAATATATTCATTGATATCAAATGGAAGATCATCCAACATGTTGAAGAACCTCCTCTGCATTTTTGAAATATCTTTTCATATCTTTTACGACGCGTTTATTTTTATTGAATTTTTCAATACCCAAATCTTTCATGAACCATACTAAGTTACTCTTTGAATATTTAGTTTCTTTCTGATGCTGTGTGGGTTTGCGTGGTCCTATTTTCCCAGACTTTGTCTTTTTTGCGGGTGCGACTTCTCTGCGGTTTATATAGCTCAGAGCCTGTAGATATGTATCCGACAGGTCATCCTTTTTCTTAGAGCCTTCAAAGTGTGCGAGCCAGTGTGCATTTATTTCCTCTGTCTTGAGATGTTCGTGCATCCTTTCTATGGACACCTTTTTCCGTTTGTTGTACATGGCCCTGCCGGGTCCCACCACATCTGGTACTTTGTGGCGTGCATCCCAAATAACTGTATTTTTATCGTGAATGATAAAGTAGGCATGCAGGAAGTCCTGAACAGATCGCATACCCCTGTTTTTATCTGGCTGTTTCTCGATGACCACGGTTTTGGCGTCTAGAATCCAGGGCCTTTCACGCAAGTGATCTCTCATGCACATGAAAATACCATCCTGGTGTTGTGGTGGGACCCCCGAAACATCCCATTTGATTATTTCTTTATTCTGATTATTAACCAGACACATCGCCAGGTTTCTAATACCTACATCAATACTTAACAATAAATCCATATAAAGAACTAAAGACTTTATTCTTTAAATGGATCATTGCTGTTGCTGGTGGTGTACCTATCCCATTGAGGGTGAAAATTTTAAGCTCCCATATAAAATGGATAGATCTGGTAAATATCATGTTATGGGTAATTTCTGTTCGTGGGAGTGCATGAAGACCTATAATATGCACGAAAACCGAATGAAATTCGGGGAGATACAGACATTTATCACGTCGATGAGGCTTAAAAGATATGGAAAGATAATGCGCCTGGGGTGTGCCCCGGACAGATACAGTCTCAAAAAGTTCGGGGGCTTGCTTGATATAAAAGAATTTCGTTCAAAGTATGGTACATACCCCCCCACCTTAACAATGCCCGACACGCAACATTTCCTCCACGAATTGGTGGAAAAGAAACCTTATGTTAATACAGACGCTGTTACCGATGGACAGAGACTTGGTATGATAAAGGGGTCCAGTGGAAAGGCAGAGACTCTTAGACTAAAGAGACCCACGCCAATCAAGAGGGATACAAACAACCTGGAATCTGCTTTGGGTTTAGTGCGCAGAACAAAAGAGTGTATGTAATTACCTTAGGTAATAGTAACATAAGGGTTATCTATATTTCACGATGTCTCACCCCATGCGTAATTTCGTTCGAAGGAAGATTGCCGGATACTTTCCAGAAAAACCTGAAGTTGCCGAAAACATTGAAAAGTCAATGTACAATTTTGCAATTCGCAAGGGTAAGGCGAATGGTATTGTGCTTAATTGGGCCAATCCTACTTTCAAACAATATTACAAACAATCATGGATCACAGTAAATACAAGCATCTCAAATCCCAAGAATACCATTCTCAGGTCAGATATTTTATCTGGGAAATTGAGTAACCTCAAGACGATTGCCTTTCTACCGCCCGACAAATTGTGGCCAAACGGCCCATATGCTACTGAATTGGCGCTTTCCAGGGAGCGCAGTCTCAAAAAGGATATTCGACACGACAGGCTTGGTCCTGATTACGAGGGGATGTTTGAGTGTAGTAAGTGCAGGCGTAACAAGGCCAAGAACACGAAGAAGACTACATATTATCAGATGCAGACTAGGAGCGCGGATGAACCCATGACTACCTTTGTTGCATGTCACGAATGTGGAAACACTTGGAAATTTTAAAATATTTTGTTATTACAGACATGTCTACTATCATCATTCCAGGTGGCGGCGGTATGGGCCTAGGTATAGCCAGTCTTATTGGTAATGTTATCGCGCTCGTTCTTCTTATTGGGGTCGTAAAGTACTTTTGGAAAAATGTACAGCTGCCTGATAAACCAGTGAACATAACAGAAGAACTCTTGAAATATAACGTCGACGCCAGTGGTCTGTTTGCGGGCAGTCCCAGTCCCCAAAAGGAAACATATGTACGTCAGCGGACGATTACTTCTGCCGATGTATTTGCGACAACCCCCCCGCTCATCGAAGCGCCCGCGGGCCGGTAAGACCCGAGGTCGTGTCTGCACGCCCTGGCAATTTAAATGAAAATATACTATCAGTGCAGTCGGTTGGTAAGTCACCTACAGATAGTACATAACGGTGACCCGTACTTCGCTTTGCCTGACCTTTCAGATGTGGTGGACTAAAAATTAACAGGTCGTAGTAGATACCCGCCATGCCGAGTTGCATGGATGTGTACTGGGCGCTACTCGGTGACCTTGCTGTAATTATTACTATTTTATATCCAAGTTTCTTTGCACGATTTAGAATGTTTAGAATTTCAAAGTTTATAGAACCATTTGAACTGTTTATCAGTGTATCATCAATATCAAACATAACGGCATCATTATCCGTTGTCTTATATTGACTCATAATATTGTAAACTATACCCATTACAATATTCATATAAAAATATGTGTGATACATGCTATCGTGGGCATTCCATGTAAGGGCAACCATGTCCACTCAACACAAGCGCCCTCTTTGCTATACTCGTCGCCGCAGCCGCGAGAACCACACGGAGATCACCCCAGTGCCGGATACTGTAAAGGGTGGAGTTCTAACGGGACTTCTTAATTCTATCAAAAATCCCCTGAAAAAATCAGTGCGTGATGAGTGGGTCCCCATCCTGAATTACGAGTATCACTTGCAACTCCTGAAGAAGGATGGTTGCACAGATGAACATTTAGATAAAATCAGGGCCAGGCATGTAAAGTACTACAATGAACACCCGCCAATGAAAGCTAAGCCTCGAGCCGACTATTCAATTCCCTTCAAACCAACGATTGAAAATGATGTTGCCATGAGTTTGCGAGTTGGTGGTAATGATACAGTTTCGATCAAGATTTTGGAGAATCCATTCAAGAACTTTTACAATGAATCAAACACCGTGGACGATTACCTGGAGATGTACACCAAGGCTGGGTGTTCTGACGACTTTATTTCCCTACTTAAGCATAAGTTTAATGATAGGGCCGACAGACATGCGCGGTCATCCGCACATATGGATCGCGTTATGTCCAGATACTCTGGAAAAAGTTCGACCAAGGTCAAGAAGATTACACTGCGCAGCCGATTCGCTAAGCAGATGAAAACAACTGCAATTAAAGCAGAAGAAGTCAAGATTGTTGTGGAGAACGTGGATGAAGAGTGATATATATTGTAAAAGAATTGCTTCTAACAACTGCCCATTGCGTCGTAGTTAAAAAAACCCCTCTAAATATAATTAGTCATGTGTGGTATTCTATCATCATTTGGTAAATCGGATATAACATTAGTAGACTTTGCAAAGCGCCTTGCAACAATACAATCAAGGGGTCCAGATGATTCTGTTATCTATTCACCAGCGAAAGGTATAATCCTTGGGTTTAACAGACTAGCCATTAACGGCAACGACGATGAGTCTGGTCAGCCTTTTAAGATTGGGGATATCACCCTCATATGCAACGGTGAGATTTTCAACCATAAAGAACTCGAAGATGAACTTAATTATACACCCATTTCCGGGAGTGATTGTGAAGTTCTCATCCCTGCCTACCATCGGTGGGGTCCTCTTGAAATGTGTAATCACCTTGACGCAGAGTTTGCTTTCGTGTTGTATGATAGGAAACTCTCCAGGATTGTCGCGGCGCGCGATCCATACGGAGTACGACCGCTCTTCATCAGTCATGGTGGATTAATCGCATCGGAGCTCAAGGCCATTGCCCCCCTCCGTGCAGAACAATTTAAGCCAGGGCATGTATACTGTGAAGATCGCGGTACTACTTGTTATACCCCTTACAGAAGGCCATTTGTAAATGCAGCACCCGGGCATGATATCAGCCCACCTTACCCAGATGATACTGTATACACTCTTCTGTGCCAGTCCGTAAAGAAGCGCATGATGTGCGAGAATGGTGGAGTCTGCTGTTTACTTTCTGGTGGTCTGGATAGTAGTCTGGTGGCTTCACTCGCCCAGCGGTACAGTGCCGAGCCTATTCACACCTTTTCGATTGGACTGCCCGGATCACCGGATCTGGAGTGTGCTCGCATTGTTGCAGATCACATTGGTTCGGTGCACCATGAAGTCATGGCGACGGAGGACGAGTTTATCGGTGCAATCCCGGATGTTATAAGGGCCATAGAGAGTTACGATACCACCACAGTCCGTGCTAGTGTGGGGAATTATCTGATTGCTAAACACATCCAGCTCAAAACTGAGTTCAAGGTGGTTCTTAACGGCGACTATGCAGATGAGGTGTTTGGTGGGTATCTCTACCTCCGCCTTGCACCCAGCGACAGTGAGTTCGGTGCTGAGCGTAACAAACTCCTAAATAACATTCACTATTTCGATAGTCTGCGCAGTGATAGATGTATTTGCGCATGGGGCCTCGAGGCCCGCGCACCCTACGCCGACAAGTCCCTTGTTGAATATGTTCTGCGCCTTCGGGATTCGATTACTTCCTGTCGCACGAAACAGGAGAAGTGGATACTTCGTAGTGCATTTGAAGGAATGGGACTGATCCCAGATGAAATTCTATGGAGACAGAAGGAGGCATTTAGCGACGGTGTATCGAGTACTACCCGGTCGTGGTACAAGATTGCTGCGGATGTACATGCACCCATGACCGAGGATGAGTATTATAAGAAGGTGTTTGTTGATGCATATGGCGATAACAACCTTGGTATAATACCCTACAAGTGGATGCCCCAGTGGGGTGACGCCACAGATCCATCTGCTAGGACTCTAAAAGTATATAACGGATCCTCTTAATTTATTGTGTTTTTCGTACCTTTTCCTGAACCGATTGACTTCCTTTTTAAACAATTCATTGTCTCTGATGCTATTTGTATGAACATCTACAATTAGTTTGTGATTACCATTGGGTATTGTATACACCCCTATGAGTTTCTTTAACTTTATCGGCTTTCCGGTTTCTAATTGTTTATATCCTGGTACTATTATGTCCCACGGATCACCGTCAGCTGCGTTTATATACCCTGGGATTTCGCCATAATTATTTATAAATGGTTTTCGTGTCTCCTGTATTAATACGAAAATATCCTTTCTATTAATTCTATTTATATACCTAAACAGATTCTGAAATGCGATAGTCTTCATATCATATATTTACAAATTTACTTACCACACCCACAACCCGCGGATTGAAAAGGCTCACGGGTCTTACCGTTTATCTGGGTATAGAGGCATATGGCCAGCAGAGCGGCGGCGACAATGGCGAGGTTATTCTTATTCTTAAACATTTACTATTACCTGAGAAAAAAATATACCTATAGTATATATGGCTTTCCCACTCGTAGCAGCGAAAATCGGTGGACGGATGATGGCTCGACGAGGTGGACGGACGATGGCCAAGAGAGGTATGGCTTACGCCCGCAGCCCCCAGGGGCGCCAGATGGCCCAGCGTGGGATGAACTACGCACGTAGTCCACAGGCCCGACAGAATATGGAGCGTATGAGAGCTATGAGGAGACCCCCCAATAGCGAAATGCGTTCCATGGCCAAGGGTGGTAAGGTCCGTAAGACTGGTGTTGTTTATTTGCACAAAGGTGAGCGCGTGGTTCCAGCCAATAAGGTAAAGATGGTCGAAAAGGGCCTCAGAAATATGGGCATTAACATGCGCCTTCCCAAGTCCAGTAATACCGTAAAGGTTCCGGTCAAGTTACTGGCTACGACCCAGTTGCGCAATCTTGTCCGTATCGGTGGTAAGGTCATGAAAACCGGCCCACACAAGGTATCCAAGGGTCAGCGCGTTATTCCGTCGGCCAAGGTATCAAATGTAAACAAAATTCTTCGCAGACAGTAAATTAACAATAATATTTTCTATTTTCCCATAATTTGGAGTAATTATTACCTTTACTCCAATCCTGACTGTCCGTTTTGTTTGTATCGTATTTATGCTTTACGACAGGTTTTCCATTAAACGAAAACATCATATCTTTGAAAACACCAATGTTTTTGTTCATAACCCAGTATTTTGTTTTACCAAAAGCTTCACCAAGGACACATACACCGGTTGTTTGTAAAGGTGTAGTTCCATAAAATTTTCGTTTTGTATGATCTATACATATATCGATGGCTTTCTTAAGAATAGGACTACCTGGTACTGCTCCAAACAATGCATTTTGCATGCATTTCATTTTTATAGAGTCTGAATTCCCCCTGTCCCAACAAGATACCCACCGTCTACCACCGGATGAAAGTGTATCCAATAGACTGGGGACAAGACATTTCTGTTTCCAGTCGCTGTACCACCCACCCTCTCTATACACAACACAATATCTAAAAAAATTAGTCTTTCCAGCATACGCCTGAATACAATCAAATGTTTCGAGGTGCGTGGGTGAAAAATGTTTTTGCAGATATTCTCTACAATCTTTCATACTCCAATAATTAACCTTATACCCAGTATTCATTTCTTCCCATTCGTCATGGATGGGTAGATGCGAACCAGATAGTGTACCATCCTCCTGCATAAAAACCTTATTTAAAATTCGTGGTATTTGTGCCGATCTGTAAACATATACGAACAGTACAATAATTATTAGTAATGTGATTACAATCATAATTAATAGTAATATTTAATTTCCAAGGCCGGCAAGATCCTGAAGACTGGTCCTATTATATTATTCTTTTCTGTAATATTATGAATTTATCTGGTTCCAGCTTCCATCCCATATTATTGTTACACAATTTACAATATATACCCTTACACTCTCTGAGATCTAAATCATCTATTGGGTGTGTGGTTTCTATATACTGTACTTGCCCGTATTTATTTATCTGCACTCGGCCGGAATCGTGTTCCAGGATATTATAACATTTTGTAAAATGAAAACAATTTCCGAGTCGTGAAGTAATACCTATGTTTTTCAAATCATTGGGTCGTGCTATGAAAGTATGACAAGTGGAACATAGATAAGCTGAATCTTCTGTGTGTATTCCCATATTGTAACATAATATATTATTATACACTGAATATATAAAAGTTTCGCACTACTATACAGTATGGTATTATCTCTAACGAACCTATCAGCGATGAAGATACCGGTCAATACCCGGCTGAATTCCACCGCCAGGGTTGCTACAGAGAATATTGCAATGGACTGTTACGCCAAACTTAAGCATCTTGCTATAGAAAGAGACGATCTTAATGATGAATATTTGGAAATTAAACGAGAATATTACAACACATTAACAACCGATACCATGGATGCAGAAGTATACCAATGTGCACACGAGATGTCCATGAAATATAACAATATAATTGAATTTAGGAACGAAATGGCCCTGATGAGATTGTGGTCACGAAATTACGTATTGCTAGATATATCAATTTTAAAATACATATCGTGGCCCAGCGCCAGTGCCGAGCGGCAGGAATTACTTACTCTGTTCTACGGGGTGTTTTCGCATCACAAAGAAGTTGTTATGGTCGAACCAACCGCAACCGAGCAAGTGTTGGTAGACATGGTGAACGAGTATGTACAGCGGTGTAAATACTGGTATGATTTTCTTAATGTAGATATAAACGCAGAGAGTGTAGTCAAACTTTCTAATACAATGAATCAAATTAACGCGAAGATTACATATATTGAAAAGGAAATTGAATACAGAACAACTGTATTGACTAGATTAACACATGTAATTGAATACACCGACATCTCAAATATGTGGAGCGACCTCGGCGACCTCAGTAGTGCCGGTGACCTCGGCGACCTCAGTAGCGCCGGCGACCTCGGCAACATCGGTGACCTCGACGACCTCAGCGACCTCATCGCTAGTCTCACCGACGACTGATTCAACCGGGTCGCCCTGCCCACTGTTCGTAGCTCCCACACTGACTAAGTTTTTCATCCTGAGTTGCTTCAGTTCACCCATAACCTTATCCTTTGCACTTACTGCGGGGGTGTGTTCATCAAACACATGTACAACGTGCTCAGCCATGCCTGTTGTGTAAGTATCTCTTCTGGTAGATTTAGGAGTTTCTGGTTTACCGAACAATTTAAGACCCTTCTTGAATACGTCCTTTACCGCAGACGTCACTACGTTTTCCTTTAACTGGTCAAACGCCACTATAGGCTTAATTTGTGATATTTCCGGTTTTTCAAAATCATTTGTTGCATTAAATGTCTTTTCGAATTTATCTATAATTGACGCAGGGGGTGGAGGTGACTGTTCTATCAGGCGATCATACTCTGTAGAACATCTGTTTATGAAATCATCACCAGCGTGACGCCTGTCCAATATCGGTAAAGATAGTTCTAGTTTAATATCCCTAGCCAACTTACCATAAGACATAGAGGCAACTCTATGCGCCTCCATCAATTCACTGATTTTCAGGAACTGTGCAACTGTTGCAAATATTGCCGCAAATAAGTTAAGGCCACCAATACACAGGGGCACGTACACGGCCCAGGCATCTGGAAAAGTCTCTTGTGCAAAGTTAGCAGTGCCTGTAACTGTACTTATAACAATGATGGGCATAGAAAAATGCATGTTTAGGGATTTATACTTTAAATATGCCTGGAAATGAAGGTATCTATAGCAGGAGGATGTTTCCCCCCACGATTTAAGTATTTTTGCATGCTGCGTGTGCCATTTCTTAGGCTGCTGTTTCTTTTCCATTTATAATATAGATATAAATTTGTCGCGTGTACAATATTCTATAAAAAAATATATTGATATAATAAATGTCGGGAGGAATTACCCAGTTAGTTGCCGTAGGAGCCCAGGATGTTCACCTCGTGGGAAACCCCGAGGTTTCGCTGTTTCAGTCCCAGTACAAGCGTCATACAAACTTTGCCCAGCTTACGGATCGCCAGGTCATCCAGGGCAACCCCGTCGCCAACGGCATGTCTTCGATCCGCCTCGAGCGCAAGGGCGATCTGATTAGCCACATTTACTTTACCGTAAACAGTGGTACTAGTGCCGTTGAGCTCACGCCCGCTCAATGGAAAAGTGCTATCGACAAGGTGGAGATCCTTGTTGGTGGCCAGATCATTGATACCCACCATTCCGAGTATTCTTTGGATGTTCACGCGAAGGCGTGCAACACCACGTATACTAAGTTGGATTGGGCGGCGCTTGCAGATACCGCCATGTACCCCCTGCGTTTCTCGTTCTTCGAGTACCTGCAGAGTGCTATCCCCTTGATTGCCCTTCAGTACCACGATGTTGAGCTTCGCGTTTACTGGGGGGACACTCTCGGCGGCACGCCGGAGTGCTACGCCAACTTCATCTACCTCGATACCGACGAGCGTGAGATGTTCGTTAGCCGCCCCCGCGACATGCTTATCACCCAGGTGACTCGCATGCCCCCCCCGAATTCTACAACTGCCGACCTCAACTTCAACCACCCCGTGAAGTTTATTGCCTCGCCGGGTGCAACCTCATGGGTGGCCGTCAATGATAAGCTCAAGCTCCAGGTTAATGGCGTGGACCTGGCCGATTTCAAATTTGCTCAGCCACACTTTACCGAAGCCCCTTTGTTCTACAACGCAAGTTATGGTGATATGGGGCAGACTTCAGGCCTCTTCCTTCACAGTTGGGCTACCTGCCTCGACAAGCTCCAGCCCACCGGAAGTCTGAACTTCTCGCGCATTGATTCAGCTCGTCTCCTTAGCACCTCATCCCCGATCAATAGCAACATCTACGCCATGAACTACAACATTCTCAGGATCGAGAATGGCCTTGGTGGTCTGCTTTACTCTAATTAAATTTAAGGTCCCAGGACTTTTAACTATTTCTATCATCGCCGTTTTGGCTATGTTAAAAATATGGATCCTGGTGCCGACTCCTTAAATTTGTGTGTATGGGTAGCTTACGTGTATTTATAACAGAGTGCACAATCATGTTTTCCCTTCGAAATATAGCCGCTCATCAACTCCCCGAGGGTAGTGTTACTTATGAAATTGTAGCAAAGGATATTGTACGACAAACGCGCAAGGAAATACGTGATATAGATTCACAGATAAGACACGAAGACAAGAAATATAACAAAATGTTCAAACATTATTCAAATATTCTTTCCCCTACATGTCCTATTGGCAATCAGTATTCTAAAAAATGGGGCGAAGAATCTTTTCATGCTATTATGCGGGATCTTACAACTAGATATAAGGAATTATATGGTACTATCCCAGAACAATATGATGAACGGTCGGATTGGTTCGAATATTTAGAATATATGAATTTTAGGGTATTTCCTTCCACAGTGATGTGGGTGTATGAACAAGCACAGTCTCAGTATGATAACCTGACTATGATTTTACTTGCAAAGGGGGTAGTGCAGACCATAGATGAAATTCCTGTACCAAGTGACACTGTACCCACCGAACTTGTTGCCCTGCATTCTGTTTTTTTAAGTTATGTTAAACATTTGAAGAATTTTATTATATTCAATGAAAAAAGATATTCACATCATCGAGTTTTCAAATTACATCAAAAGTATGTAGATATATATGAAAACAGGTCACGGGTCAAGGGGGTATTGAACAAAGCAAAGATGTTCTATAATAAAATTACAACAAATATGTATTCTTCTATGTACGTCCCATCTATATTGCGATAATTTTTAAAACCCCCTTGGGCCTAAAAACGTGTGTGCCGCGTTCCTAGGTGTCTGTGCAACTCTGGGTATACCTTTCACCCTTCGCCCCATCGCCCCAAGCAGTCATGGATCTCCCCTTCGACATGAAGGAACTCATCGCTACCAGTCTCCGTGGCCCAGACCTTGCGAGCATGGCCCAAGTAGATCCTGATTTCAAGGGATTTTTCAAGGCCGCCGTTGCCCCTATATTTGCACTGGAATTCAAGAGAATTTCTAAGATTATTGCGCCCCTGCTACGCCTTTTCAGGCTTCAGCCCCATACCCACGACGTTATGGAAGATGATGGGGATCATCACATCATGAGCTATATTCTGGATAGGGAAGTTGAGGAGGGTGAGCTATTCGAGGATGACGTTGACTATCATGTTTGGATGACTACACAGAGTTGCATAGATTCTGGGAATTACACAAATTTAAATGATATTGTAGATGTTTACACAGCTGAGACATATACGTCGGGTCTTCGAAACCTATAATTTTTTTAAAACTTTTTGGTGTGTAAAA
>TARA_R110002074_G_scaffold353261_3_pt1 | contig 16561 bp, 21 predicted proteins | sample TARA_R110002074 | Tara Oceans TARA_R110002074 (sample SAMEA4397215) | marine metagenome | biome: Polar Biome; feature: [MIX] marine epipelagic wind mixed layer (ENVO:01000061); material: water (ENVO:00002006), including particulate matter (ENVO:01000060) such as... | depth 10-100 m
TATCATCATCGGCATTCGGCATTCTATAAATTAATTAATATAAAAAAAATTGTATCATTATTTCTTCTTTTTTTTATTTCCTTTTTTCTTCATCGCCAGTTTGTGAGCGGCAACTTTATCTAAAAGAGGAGCAGGTAATTTATCATATTGTTTTTGGGTGATAACTTTTTCTTTCAAGGCTTTCTGGGCGATTTTTGAGGGCATTCTTTATGATAACATAGAAATTAATATTTAGACTGATCGTCTAATAATTTATAGTTTGAATAATTAAACCCTTCATTCGCATCCGGTAAATATAATGAAACAATTGCAGGATAAATAAAATCTGTAATCTTCTGTTTTCTTTGTAAATTAAGAAACTCCCTATCAATCGCACGTTCTTTAGGATTGGCTGGGATATTACTTAATATATCTTGAGCCACGGATGCATTCGGGATATAATAACCACACGCATGAACTAAACGAAACTCTTTGCTCATAATTTTATTGACACCTGATGTAAAATTATCCCTGACACTATCTTTGATCTTCTCAAACTTTTTAAAATCTTTAATGACTGGAGCATTAATCTGTCCGCCGATATAACAAAAATCAATAATATCTTTTAATTCTCCTAGTCTGTCAAAATTAACCAGAGCATCATCCTCTATTATCACAACTTCTTTTAAATCTTCCTGAATTATTTTTTTCATTAAATTTTTATGACTTAAACTACAAGCAACTACTTTTTTACGATAACCTTCTTTAGCGTTCCACCGAAAGTGATATCCTTGTACTTCTTCATCAGTAACATCCTCCCACCATACAGCAGGAAAGATTTCGTATCTTTTATCTTTTAAATACTTTTCTTTTCTTGAAGGATAAGCATTAATCACAAAAATTCTCATTATATTAATATTTTTAAAAAAATATATTAATCAAAAAGTCCCGTTGGCGGTTCTTCCTTTTCAACGGGTTCAATCGGCTCAATAGTTAATCCTTCTGCTGGTTCGGAGGGGACATCAGGTACAAACTCATAGACTCTATCAGCTTCTTTTCCTACGACACTTTGTTGTGCCCTCCTGTGTTGTTCTTCTTCTGATACCACTGCTGATTTTTCACGTCTCGCTGCTTGTTCCTCTACAGCCATGATATCTTCAGCGGTCTCCGATGCTGTCTGTCGTCTATTCCGTGCAATCGTTGTGGTGTGTTTTAAATCATCCTGTCTCAGCTTATCTCTGTCTGCTTTTTTTCTTTCTTCTATTCTTCTTTGATCATCTAATTCTTTTTGTAATTTAGCATTCACTCTTTGTTCTATTGTTTTGTGTCCTCGTGCCCGAAGAACAGCATCGTCATCGGTTTGGTGAATACCTTTTGTCCTTCGGGCTTCTTCACGATAGAGCCTATCATATCGCTCCCGACCTTTTTGACCGCTGAAGGGACTCCACGCATACCAACCACCTAAATCACGACGTTGTCCTTGCTCTAATACTACATCACCCCTCATAACACCTTCTTCAAGAACAGAAAGTGGGATTATTTTCCCCACCGCTTTTCCTGTTCCTCTCAAACGGACACCGCCTTCTGGAGTAGTCCCCATGATATCAATAATATCTTCTCCTTCAAGAAGGGGATCACCCGACTCACCCCATGAAGTATCAAACGTATTCCTTATCCTCAATCTTCCAACGAGACCCTTACCACGTCTCCCACCTCCCGTCAATCCTGATAATGTTTCCTCCATTAATGACTGGGAATGCCGAATGTCATCATCCGTGAAATCTCTCGCCCTCCTTCTTCCCGGTTTCTCACCCCCTATGAGCTCTTCATACGTCGGTTCATCCCCTGTAGGCTTTCTACTTCTTCTCTTTCCCGATGTTGTAGTTTTACGACCTCCAACACCATCTCCTTCGCCTTCAGGTTGAAAATCATCAGATCTACGTCTGCCCCCTGTAGATCTACGATCATCTGTATTACCCCCGACACTATCTGATTTACGGGGACTTCTACGACTTCTACGGGGACTTCTACGGGGACTTTTACGACCCGCCCGTCCTCGCACTTTAGGATCTTCTGTAATGTCTGTCCCCCCTGGTGAATATACTCTTCGTCCTGGGCTTTTACTTTTACGACCTCTACGAGTTCCCTTAACCACTACCTTTCCTTTACCTTTACCTGTGTCATCCCTCCTCTTGGGAGTTCCCGTAACCAATACCTCTCCGCCCTCTGCAGGAACTCCACGGGGACTTTTACCACCCTTCTTACCTTTACCTTTACCTTTACCACCGCCCTCGGGTTGTCCTGTTCCACCACCACGAGGTCGTCCCGTGGCTGGAGGACCAAATTCTGCCTCAAAAGCATCACGTTGCGAATCAGTCAAAAGGTTTCCATCTCCAAGAGTCCCCTGAAGTGCGACAGGATCAAGGGATAATGCCGAATCTCTTAAAGTCGTATTCAATCCATCACTATTTGGTGGTCCTGGTCCTTTACCGAGGGAGACGACACCTGGACTACCTCCACCTCCCTCGGGTTCTGGTTGTGCTCCCCCCCGGTGGAGGAGGATGGTCTCGCCTTCTACTTCTCCTTGATCATCGGGTTCTGGTCCCCGATATCCTTCCAGCTGAACTCGTCCGTGTGGTCCGTATTCCCTTGGTCCTCCAACACGACGTTCTATACCCTCGGATATCGCTGCTGATATTTGTTCCTGTATGTCTTGTCCTAATCTCCCTTGTAATCCTCCCAATTGTTCGTCTATTAAACGTTGTAATTCACCAGGTCTTCTTTCATCCCCTTCTCTTATTCTTGCTAATGTTTGTTGTAATCCTTCATCTTGTGCCCCAAATCTTGCTTCTATAGCATCTACGAATAGTCTAAATTCTTGTTGTCTTTGTTGTTCTGCTGCTGCTCTTTCTGTTTGCCGAGCTTCACTTCCAGCCTGTCCTGCCTCTCTTTGTGTTCTTAATTCTGCTTCATGACCCTCTAATCTCTCTCCTAATGCCCTTATCGCTTCTGCCTGTTGTGCTGCTGTTGCATCGAAACGATCTATATCTTGACCTACTTCTCTTCTTACTAATCCACCTGCTCCTACCATAGTCGCTCTAATCCCTTCATTACTCGTAGCTAATTCCTGTATAGTCGCATGAAGTGTATCATATCTTTCCCTTTCTTCTGCGATCTGTTCTCTTCTCTCTGCTTCACCTATCTCTTGATTATCCCGTAGCTGTGCTATGATTCCAGTTGATTCAGCGAGTGCTGCTCTTAATGCTCCAATTTGTTCGTTTGCCCGTGCGTCTATTGCCTCCGCACGTTCTCTTGCCCGTCGGTCTATTGCCTCACCACGTGCCCTCACAGTCTCCACAGCTGTGAATTGTCCTTCCATTACCTGTCTATCTCTTTCTGCTCGCCGTTGATCTCTTTCTCGTGCCGCTGCTGTCTGTGCTCCCACCGCTTGTAATGCCTGTTCTGCTGCCGCCCTTCCCCTTCTTGCCTCCGCTCCTATTGCCCCAATATCTCCTGCGAGATCTGCTCTTACTCCCCGACGTATAGCCGCAATATCTATAGCGGGAGCATGAACTACTACTGGTGCTGGTGCTACTACTGGAGCTGGTGCTACTACAGGCACAGGGTGTGGTGCTGCTGGTGCTGCTGCTCCTCCTACGACTGCTCCTCCAGCTGCTGCTCCTGGTGGTCCTGCGAAATTAATATTAATCCCCCGTTGTGGTTCAGGGTCAGCAACTAAACGAGGTTCTCTTTCAGGGAATAAAGGATCTCTTCTTTCACCCTCTTCAAATCTTTTTTGTGCTCTTTTTATCTGTGCTAATTCACCCCGAATATTTCGTACTCCTTTTCTCTTTTTCTTTTTCTTTGCTAAACGCTTTTTTAAAGCAGGATTGATATCGGGTTTTTTAAATACCTGGCGGAGTGCTTCACGTGTAGGAGCAACTCCCCGCATCACCCCGCCGATACACTCAAGGCAGACAATCTCCCCTGGATATGATTTCACAATCTTGGGTGCTAACCCTTGCAACTTATATTGTTTGTCTCTTTCAGCACGACTGGCGAATATATCCATCGTTTATATAATAATGTATGTTTTTTTATTTGTTTAGAAATCAGATATTTTTTTAAATTTAAGAATAAAGAATGCCCTTTGAATTTAATAAAACATTGTGGGAGTTAGGAAGAAAAATAGAAGATGAAACTTTACCTGAATTGAATGAATATTTTGAATGTAATTTTGAAAGAAACGAGAATGATATCTTTGATGTATTTGATTTTAAAGATGAAGAGAAAAAAATAGTCGTTGAAGTGAAAGGTCGTCGGAATACCTCAACCGAGTATGAAGATACTATTATCACAGCAAGTAAAGTTACAGCAGGATATCAGGCAATAGAAGGAGGATATAAAGTATATTTTGTTTTCGCTTTTACTGATAAGAGTATGTTCATTGAATTAAAAGAAGATTCATCATTCAAGTGTAAATTTACAGGAACGAATTGTATCCGTCATTATTTAATACCTGTTAAAGATCTCCAAGAATTAAAATAATCTATATTATCATAATGGATATATTTTCTTGTCTTATCACAGATATTATTAAGAATACATTATCTATCTGTAATTATCAGAATTGTAATCATACGTGTAGTCAATATCTATTGGATGTCGCTGGAAATTGTGATAATGTGTTTAATAACGAACATTATTTACAACTCTGGAATACATTAATAAATATCTGTTTCACTGGTCATTAAGTAATTAAAAATTAGTGTAAAACACAAAACATAAAATTATATTATATATATTATGAGTGCAAGTGATAATATAATCTATCCTGCTACCGAATGGAACGCTAACGATTATGCAAACATAATCACAATTTCTGCTGCTGCGATTAGTTCAGTACTCTTGGTAGTCTTTAAGAGTAGGTGTAAGACAATCAACCTCTGTTGTGGATTTATTAATTGTCTTCGGGATCCTATGGAAGAAGGGGAAGAAAACAATAACAATAATGAAAATAACAATAATGATAACAATAACAACGGTGAAAATATCATTCCAGTGAATAATCCTCAGTAATGTTTGGACTGGATATAACTAATTGATTAAAGTTTTTATGAATCATCTTATTATCGGGTAATGATGTATCAAGGAACATAAAATTATGTTTCTTATCAAATACGTATTTTAATACATCGTAAAATTCTTTTTTAGGGATTTGTATCATATCATCATAGATATTCTCAACTTCTCTTTTTACTGGTTTATAACAGGTCAAGAAATCGCAAGTCTTCCTTAACTTTGGATCAACCTTATTGTATGTTTGCGATGTTGCTATGATACTACAAGAACCACCCGATCCGCAGAGGTGTCTCCTATTAAAGAATATTTTTTGGAGTAGATTTTCAATCGCTATTTTTCCTTTCCCACGAATATCACAAATTGTGTCATCTAAAATCAAGAGAACTTTCTCACCACTATCTTTAATCGTGTCCAAGACACCTTGTAAATTATCGAATGTAGGTTCTTCAAACTTTTGATCCTCTGGGATTAATTCAAAAGGATCCTCATCCATAGTAACCATACTGGGACTAAATACGAATACCTTGTCAAATCGTTTGTTGAAACCCTTCCCTTGTTTGCAAATAAGGCTTAATATCAAGGATGTCTTTCCGTAACCGGGACGACCAGTAATTAACCACCCGAATCCCCCCTTCTGTGGTAATGGTTTAGGAATTGTAGTATCAATATCATCACAAGTAAATTTTTGTCCTGTGATATTAATTTTTTTGTCGTATTCTTTTTCTTGAATATTCGTCATAATATATATTATAGATAATATTATTTATAGTAATCAGGCGTAATTAAATTTATAGGCTTGAGGGTTTGGGTGATAATATTCTTCTTCTTCTTCTTCACTGGATTCACTTGAACTCGGTTCAGGTGTAGGAGGTTTTTTGGATTTTCGCGTCGGGCTGCTGCGCAGCGGGTTATTTTCTTCTTGATGATAAAGAGGTTGATGTGTAGGTGGAGGCATTCCGTAGTAATAATAATTATTTACTACTTCAGTGCGACTATTCGTTTTATCACGGGTAGGTATCGTTGGTTGCGGGGGTGGGGCGACGGGTTGTGGTGGCTCGACGACCGATGCTTGTCTTGCAAGGGGTAGAGGATTTTTTTTAGCTTCTTTTTTTTTTATCTTATCTTCCTCCTTTTGTTTTTTTTTAAGAGCAATTTTTTCAGCCCTTGCTTTCCGTGCTTTCTCGAAGGCTGCTTTCTGTTTTTCTGATCTTACCTTTTTTGATTTTTTAGGCGGAGGTGGGGTTTCTACGTCTTGCTGTAGTAGTGCTTCTTCTTCTTCTTTTAGCTCTTCTTTTATCTCTTCTCTAATAATTGCATCATCACCTTCAAAGGCATCCCGTTCAATAGATTTTTCTTCCAGTTCTTTTTCGATCTGTTCCTCTTGCGACATTATTTTACTATTCCCTTACATTATTTTTTCGGTTTTCTAAAAAAAATAAAATATGAGTAAAATATATAATATGAGGAGGAAATCAGTATATAAGAAACCAAAATATGATTATAGCAAACGATATTATCAGGTGAATAAACATTGCTGGAGAAAGGGAGGTAAGTATTATCATTACAAACCCTCTTTAAAAGATAATAAATTCTCTATGAGCCGTGGTGTATTTTTAATAGATTTTGATTAATGGATGATAAATAAATATAATTATTATCATAATGGTTAAGAAAAAGAGTACTAATCAATCCTCGTCAAGACGATGGACTGACCTATCAAAACTGATACAATTTCCTTTTCCTTTCTCAAACTGAACGATATACGACATCCCATACCACTTAAAGACCTTTGTCATATGAAGTTTAGATAATCCATATCCGTAATTATTCATAATTTCTATTCTCCTTGCTGTAAGATTTCCTTGACCTATTAAATATGAAATAATACGAGGACTCAATGATACCGATTTATGGAGGACTTTATCAATCATAGAATACGGAGGATTAGAACAAATAACATCCACCTTTTCATCACAAGTAAAGAAATCTTTTTGATAAGGCTCGGCGATTTCACAAAATTCTTTATAGGGTGTTGGAAACGAATTGTAATAATTCCCTGTCCCATAGAAAGGATCAAACCACTTGTCCCCTTCTTTGTGATCTATCATATCTATCTGTATCTTTACGAGGTCTAATGGTGTAATAAAGACATCATTGGGTTTCACTCTTTTTTTAATAGCATGGGAAGTAGTAGTATCCATAATATTATTTGTATAGTAAATATCCTATATAAAAATTCAAATTTTGGAATAAAATATAATATATATATTATGAGTTCTATAACAGGTTTAAAAAGAGGAACATTCACTTCTGTTGATAACTCGGGTGAATTTCGTTTAGGAGATACATTAGACTCGGGGACAGCAGGACAAGCCCTTTTATCAGGAGGAGTTCAACAACCTACATCGTGGGGGATACCTGCTGGGACAATTGCGAATGCTTTAACTGCAGGGACGAATGTAACGTATTCATCAGGAAACCCTACGTGGGATGGGAGTATCGCTGATACTATTAATTCGACGGATACAGATACACTCTATTACGCTGGAGCAGGTTTGGGATTAGTAGGTGTTATATTTAATACAGATAATGATGGGACAACAATCAATAATAGTGGTGGGACAGGGACACAAAATCAAGTTCTTAAAGTTCCGAATGATTTAACTGCTGGGACTAATGTAACCTTCTCTGTTGGGACTACTTATAACGGGTCATCGGCAATAACAATTAATTCAACTGATACAGATACAACGTATCAGAGTGGAGCGAATATAAATATTGATGTTTTTACTAACCCTGATACTATTAATCTTGATGCTGCTTTAACGGGGATGACAGGTTTTACTTTTACTGGTTCGGGAGGTAATAATCTTACAGGAGCTGGGATGCCTGGATCAGGGACTACTTGTACGTATTTAGATCTTTCAAGTGCTACGAATATATTTCCAGATCTTTATCCTAAATCTGTGAAACCCTATTTAGTATTTACTTCTTATGATCCAGCTGTTTCTGGATTTCAGTCCTTAACTACTTCTGCCGTTCAATTATTTAGTGGGGGTTTATCTTCATCCTTTGTCGCACTCGGAGCGGATGTAGAAGTAGAATTAAAGGTCATTAATTATGGAGGGACATCCAATAAGTGGCTTTATTTATCATTACTTGATGGAGCAGGAACAACTGAATGGAGTAATTCTATGGGAACTGGTGGTGGTATGGGAACAGGGACAAGAGCTACCGAAAGATTAGTTCATTATAGAGATGAAACTGATAGTGATTATGTAAGTATGTCTTGGGTATTAACAGGATTAACACCTGGAAATACGTATATCGTGAATCCTGGAGCAAAGACAAGTGGGACATCGAATTATATTTATGCAGGAGGGAGTTTCCCTGCGTGTGTATTTCGTGTCATACAAATTTAAGCAATTTTTAATTGCAATTGTGAAACTTAAATCTATAATATATTATGAAAAAATCAGGATGGGTATTATATCTTTTTGATAGTGAAGATAAAATAGAATTATTCAAGATTATGGAATTTAAGACAATTAAAGAATTAGGTTATGTCATCGGTATAGAATCTTCAACGATTTCAAATTGGTTTCATGGTTTAATTAATCCTCGAGGGATATTAAAAAATTGTGCTTTATATCAGACAATCCCCGTTGTTTAAAAGACAATAATATTTAAAAAAATAATATCAAGTATATATAAATATGATGTATAATTGTAAAGTCTTTCAGGAATGTGGGACAGCGTCAATGACACTATTAAATAATGATTATAAGAATCTAAAAGAAATTGCTGATGATTTAGGATTAACGTATCAACAGGTTGCAGATTTATCTTCTCGCAAAGAAAAAAAGAAGTATCAACAATTTAAATATTTTCCTGAAATTTCTATTACACGGATTCCACAAAAAAAATCTAATCAATTAAATAATGAGTGAAGACCTACGGCAACCAACTAATAAGACTCTTATTGAAGAAGTCTTATTAGAAATACGAATAGTACAAGAAGATATTTCTAAAATAAAGAATGATATCAAAGAGATTCATAGATATATGGCGATTCAATATATGAATGAGGAGAAATTGCAACAAGGTGAAAATTTGGAACCAGTTGGTTACGAACAAGTGTGGTGGTCTCCCTTCTGAGACGAAGTCAATTGTTTCACATAATAACTAATTTTTTTAATTTCTTTTTTTAATCCTTTTTTATATATTCTATTGTATAAATATGTCAGTCGTCCCCGAACAAATTAACTATACCAAGATCCTTCCTTTAGCTGTTGAGTCTCGTGCCCGTCGTCGTTCCTTTTTACCGACCAACGGACAGCTCTTCAATTCCGCACAGAACAATATTATTCAGATTGGTATATCGGCGAATGCTTTTTTGGATACGAAAGAATCTTATCTCCGTATGCGTCTTACCAACACAAGTGGGCAGACGTTGGGAATGGATTTCGGAGGGGGACACGGGATCATCCAAAGATTAAGAATCCTTCAGCAGGGACGTGTCATCAGCGACGTTCATAATTACAATAAATTACTTTCTGCTATTCTCTTACCAACTCAAGGTAATGAGTCCCAAGTTGCTTGTCGCTCCGTTCTCGAGGGTGTTCGGTATGGGAACTCTGCCCCTGGTGGTGGTGCTGGGAATATGGCGGTCGCCGATCAACTCGAATGCTCGGGAGCTATTGTAAATACTCCTACGAATGCGAACGATCAGATTGCTGCTAATGGTGAATGGGTATTCTGTATCCCGCTTGTGAATGGGCTTTTAGGCTCGACACAGGACAAGCTAGTCCCCCTTCAACTTTTAGGATCTGCTCCTATAGAAGTTGAAATCACCCTTGCTCCAGCGTTGGATATTGGGATCTATGGTGGTGTTGCTGTCGCGGGATATCAGATTGATGACGTTCGCTATATGGCTTCTCTTGTAGAGGTCGGTCCTGAAGTAGATCAACATCTCCGTGAAGTTCAGTCTGCTTCTAATGGTCGTCTCGTTCTCAACGGGATTGATTATAGTCATTACACGGGTAATATCGCTGCGAATGCTTTAGGAATGCAGTCTCTCAATATTCCAACACGTCGTAAATCTCTGAAAGCTGTTTTATTCGTTGGTGCTTCTCACACGTATGGTGCTCCCGCAACTCAAGATGTTGTCTATAATTTATCGTATGGCGGACACTTTCAGGCGAACACTTATCAATTGAAGATCGGAAATACTTTTGTTCCACAGATGCCCGTAGATGCTGATTTCGCTGGTGGTGGGAATGCTTTTGCTCGTGCTGAACCATTAACCGAACTTGCGAAGTGTTTCGGTAGTATTGGTGGGACGCATGGTGTTGGTATTTTCTCTCGTGTCAATTATGCGGTGACGGACTGCGATGCCGCACCCGCAGGGGCTGTCGCCGCTGGTGCTGGGATGCCTATTGAATCACCTGGTGGTGGTGCGAGTGTATCTTACCGATTCTGTCCTTTAGGAATAGATTTAGAAGCATTCCAACCAGGTAGCCATGGCGAAGGTTCAGGTGTTCTTGAGTCAGGACTTGATACTGCTTCTCGTTCTCTTGATGTAACTCTTAATATAGATATTGCGGCAGTCCAAGAAACTCCTATTGTTGTTGATATGTATGCTGTTTATGATTCTATTTATTTCATTGATGTTGAAGGAAATCTCCAAGTATCTATGTAAGTATTGCTTCACATAAAATTTATAACTAATTTTTTTAATTCCTATTTTTATTTTCTATATAATCTTATAATGGATTTACAAGAGATGAGAATGTTACCACGCGAGGCTGATTATCGTTCTGTTTTACCCGCTGCGATGCACAGCGAAGCGAAACGTCGCACTTTTTTTCCAGTTAATGGGAACACCTTTACTTCTACGGGGAATAATATTATCCGTATAGATTTATCAGGAGACGCATTCCTTGATACAAAGCATTCATATTTACGATTTAATTTTAACAATACAACCGGCGCCAATTTAGGATTTGACTACGCTGGAGGACACGTTTTCATTCGTCGCTTGAGAATAGAACAAGCTGGGAACGTTTTAAGTGACGTGAATCATTACAATCGTATGGTCGGAGCAGTTATCCTACCTTCACAGGCTACCCGTGATTCAATCCAACACAGATCTCTTACAGAACAGCAGAGATGGTCTAATGATATTGATACTGGTCTGTCTATGATAGCTGACGGAACGACTGCTGCTGCCTCCGTAACTGGTGCTACTCTTACGACCCCCGCCAATTCAGGACGTCTGATTCTTGATAATGCTCCGGGGGCACCTGTCAATCCTGTGCCGGGGAGTCAAGCGGAATTCTGTATCCCATTAATCAACGGATTACTCGGCGTGAATCAGGATAAGATGATCCCACTTCAACTCCTTGGTTCGTCTCCTATTACAATTGAAATTGAACTCGCCCCACACCTTGATATTGGTGTGTATCAAGCTGCTCCTGCTGCTGGAGTTACGTATGAACTCAATAACGTTCGTTACGTTGCATCCCTTGTTGAATCTCCTCCTGAAGTTGATGACCAGATCCGTATGGTACAGCAGATGAGCGGAGGTCGTCTAGTTTTATCGGGCGTAGATTATACTCACTTTAATGGGAACGTCGGGGCTGGTGCTACAGGACAAGTCTCTATTAATGTCCCAGCCCGTAGGAGATCCATCAATAGTATCTTCTTCGTTGGTGCTTCACAGGATTATGCTGCTGCGGGTATCGCGCAGAGAACAAGATTTAATAATTCGTTTGGTGGTAATTTCAATCTTACAGACTATCAGGTAAAGATAGGAAGTATTACTGCTCCACCCACTCCCATTCAGTGTAATTATGGTGTCGTTGGTTGGACTGGTGAAAGTCGTGCCGAACACCTAACCGAATTATCCAAGTGTTGGGGAACACTATCTACAACTCATGGTTGTGGAAGTCTTTCTGCTTCTAACTTTGCGACTACTGATTGTGATATCGCTGGTATGGCGACTGATACTGCCCCTGGTGGTCCCTCGGTATCTTACACCTTCTGTCCCTTCGGAATTGACCTTCGTAGTTTTGCTCGTGTAGCCACTTCGTCAGGATTTAATACAGCTGATAGATCGACTGCAATTACTTTACTTCTTAATATTGGTGCTGCGAATGTTGAAGCGATTAATGTAGATGCGTATGTATCTTATGATAGTCTCTATTATATTGATGAATCTGGTTCGATACGTGTATCTCTCTAATAAACTAAAATTTTTTTATAAGATATTTTTATATTGAATAATGTATAATGAGTGAAAGACAAATTCCTTCAACGATTGATTATTCTCAAGTTCTTCCTTTAAGTGTTCCTGCGATTGCTAAAAGACAAAAGTTTTTCGCTGCGAATGGTGGTATTTTTGCTGCGGGAGCAAATAACGAAATCCGTATTCCAGTTCATTCTGTCAATTCCCTCTGTGATCCAGCTCATTCGTATTTAGAGTTCGCCGTTCGCAACGTTGGGGGACAGACCTTTGGACCAGATATCGGTGGAGCGTATAATTTTTTTACGGAGTGTCGGATAGAGCAGGGAGGACGTGTCCTTTCAAGAATTCAAGAATTGAATCGTCTTCATGCTGCTGTCCTATCTCCGTGTCAAGAAAGCAGTGAAGGGGTCGCCACAGAAGGTATGTTAGGTTCTCGCAGGACATACACCCAAGGTGGAGCTGGTGCCGCCTCGCTGGTGGTCGCTGCACCCGGTTTGACTTCAGATGTATATTCTCTGAGTCGTCATAACAATCAAAATTATTTCGCTAATGGAGCCACACATCGTTTTACGATGCCTATTCCGACGGGTCTATTTAATCAGGATAAATTACTCCCATTACCTCTTGTAGATAATAATTCTCCTATTACGATTGTTCTAACACTCGGTGTGGCTGCGAATGTTGGTTGTTGGAATGGTCTCCCTGGTGTGAATGATCTTGAAGTATTCGAGACATCCTACAACGCCCAGTTAATTGAAGTAGGTAATGATGTTATCGAGCAGTTCCGTGGAGTTCAAGATATGTTCGGAGGACAGCTTGTTCTCTCGGGACAGGACTGGGAATATAGTACTGCGAATATTGTAGCACAAGCCACAGGATCAGTTGATTTAAGATTACCAGTTAGAAAGAGAAGTATTAAGTCTTTCTTTTGGATCGCCCAGAGTGATGATTATGGGAATACAGGAGGGCTTGGTCCGGCTCTCGTTTATAATCTATCCTTCTCGGGACAAGCTAATGTTGATTCGTGGAATCTTAAGTTTGGTAGTGTAGTCTTCCCTTCCACTCCTGTGAGGGCTATGGGAGATTCAGGTGTCGCAGGTGCTCCGTTCCGTAGAGGTGAAAGTGTAATGGAACTTGCGAAAGCTTTTGGGACTCTTGGATTTGAGAATCCTACAGGGACTCTCAACACTACTACCTACTGCACAGACTCTCTTGGTATTGGTGATGGTGATATGGGTCAAGGAGGTGGTCCGACTTGCCCCATTAGCAATGAAACAATTTGTGTATGTCCGAATGGTATCTCAACGGAGGCGTTCGCCCGATCAATTACTGAATCAGGTGTTGATGTTGAAACATTAGCACAGGATACCTTTTTAACTCTCAATTGGGAGACTGGTGTAGATAGTGGTCTTGAGGCGAAGGTCATTCATATGTGGATTCTGTTTGATCAGCACTACTATTTCAATCGTGATGGATCGATTACCTTTTCGAATTAAAATTTGAATTAAACAATAAATTACAATTAAAGTAATTGATGGAGAAATATCCTAACCAAGCGAAATATTCCAAAACACAAAAGGGAAAGGATACTCAAAAGAAATATTTAGAATCTGTAAATAATGCTCCTCAAAAAAAATACAGACAAAGTGAAAAAGGTAAGAAATTTTACAGGATTCGTAATTGGAAAAGACGGGGTATAATTTCAGATGATTATGATAAATTGTATGAAAAATATGTGAATACTTCTGAATGTGAAAATTGCGGAGTAGCATTAATTGAAGGTAAATATTCTACGCCCGATAGACGATGTTTAGATCACGACCACGAAACAGGGGAAGTAAGAAATATATTATGTCATTCCTGTAATATTAAGAGACGATAATTAAAATATTTTTATATAATAATAATGGAGGCGATTGATTGTAAGAACATCATTGAAATCAATGCAATAAGAAAATTATTATCACCTCACTTATTAAAAGTTTTTGATGATATTATAAAGGTCGCTAATATACGATTGAATGATGAAAGACCCTGTGTATCCCTGCCGATTGAGGTAGATACAGAACCTGAATTAAGCGATCATTCTTCGGATGAAAGCGAACCTTTATAATATTAAGTATAGTAATGAAATATCGTGGGATATATGGAAAACCTGGACGACCACCATTAGGATGGAAACCTATTCCCAAAGCTATATTGATAAGGAAGGTCGGTAAATTCGTTATTAAATTTAATTAATGGATATTAATTTTTTTCTTCAAAATTGAATTTTTATTTGCAGGGCTACCGCTTATATTAAAAAACAAAAAGTAGGGGGATAAAGATAAGTATAAATATAATCATAATCATAAAGAATGCCTCATATCCGAGCAAAGAAGTTTCAAGCTATGGAATATAAGATAGAGATATTTTCTGAATTTATGACGAAGATGGATAACCTGAATGATATTCAAAAGCAGATACAAGATGAGATACAAGAGCTTAAAGTGAAATATAAGAAGAAGATTGAAGAGCAGGATCTTATTATTGAAGAGGAGGACAAGAAGGAAGTGGCGAATAAAGTGAATTCACCAATTAGAGAGTACCTTATATGCTCTACTTCGGAGGAGAAAGAAGAGCAGGAAGAAAAGAGAAAGAATCAGCCCACTATATCATGGGGATATAAGTGTCCGCATAAACATCAACCGCTACGAAGTAATGGAAAGCCAAGTCAAGAGCAGCAATGGTCGTGCGTCCTTGGTCTTTGGGTAGATTGGAGAAGTCCATTATGTCCGATGTATAAGACTACGATGTGTGATCGCGGGGGCGATTGTCATCTTGGGGATAGATGTTGCTTCGCTCATAGTAAAAGTGAAATCAAAGATAACTATAATTTTAACACACTGATACCTATGGAAAATTATAATAAGCATAAGATAAAGATGGAGGCAAAACTCAAAGCTGGTTGGGACTGGGAGAAGGAGTTAATCCACGATAGGATCATTAAGAATTAAATCTATATTATATTAATCTATTATCTTTTTTTTATAATGATAAGAAATATAAGGCATATTCAGATTAAGAAAATTGCATATCATCCTAAACTCTTTCAAGCTATCATAACTTTTGAGGATAATAATAGCTACGATGAAAGTGATGAGATAGAAGAAATTAAATTAAAACAATTCCAAAAATTGAAAGTATTTAAACAAAACAATTGTTATATAAACAAAGATGAGCGTAAAGGATAATATGGATTTAGAAGAAGAGATTGCTCTTCTAAAAAAGGAGAATGAAGAACTCAAAATTGATATGATAAATCATACAACACAAAATTACTCTGAATGGAAAAAAGAACAAGAAACTCTCGCTATAGGATTAGTGAGAGAAGATTTAAAAAGGGCAGAAGAAGAAAACAAGAAACTCAAGAAGGAGAATGAAGAACTCAATAAGAAAAAATCAATTAAGTGGTCTCGTGAATATGCGACACCCAGGATTAAACAATTGGAAAAAGAGAATGAAGAACTCAAGTTTAAGAATCATAAGTTAGAGTTTCAATTATCAAACCCCACTTTTGATGATGATTACGCCAATGAAATAATTGGTGATAGAAACGAAGAAATTAATAAACTCAAGAAGGAGAATGAAGAATTGAAAGATGGAGAGAACACGGCGAAGATGATTGATAAATTGAACGATGAATTCTCTGTATTGCAGGATAAGAATATTAAATTGGAAGAAGAGAATAAAGAAAATATAGAAGCGAAGGTTAAGCTCTATAAGGAATTTTTAAAAATCCAAGAAGAGATGGATTTACTCTATGACTACACCGATTATCCTGAAGATATGATTAATCCTGATTATAGTAAAGCAGATGGGATTGAGGAATGGATGTGTGCGAGAGAAGACGAGCTATGCGATTTTCAGAGTGAAACCAGTAATTTAGAAGAAAAGAATAAACAATTGAAAGAGGAGATTGAAAAACTCAAGAAACAGAATGAAAATCTCGGTACAAATTATGAACGTCATATAAAATCTCTTGAAGAAGAGAATGAGAAATTGAAAAAGGAGAATGAAGAATTCAAAGCAGATAATGTATGTATGGAAGGAGTATTGAATAGTGTTGAAAATATATTGAGATCCTTCGGGGATGGAAATAAATTACCAGAAGAGGATCTGGAATGCAAGGGTTGTAGGATACGTCAAATCGGGGACTTTGTAGTATTTATGATTAAAGGTATTCAAAACGATAAATTCCCAGTTGTTGAA
>TARA_R110002074_G_scaffold105459_3_pt1 | contig 16549 bp, 13 predicted proteins | sample TARA_R110002074 | Tara Oceans TARA_R110002074 (sample SAMEA4397215) | marine metagenome | biome: Polar Biome; feature: [MIX] marine epipelagic wind mixed layer (ENVO:01000061); material: water (ENVO:00002006), including particulate matter (ENVO:01000060) such as... | depth 10-100 m
GCAAAGGCCGCGTAAGAGCATAACCAACCATTCGCGCCGCACGTCGCAGTTGATGCCTTGACCTTAACCGCCCTGCGGCATATCTCATCTAAGGCGCGCGGGTATGGTGAAAAGGTATCACGGCAGCTTCCCAAGCTTTAGTTACGAGTTCGATTCTCGTTACCCGCTCCATTTTTTATTGGCCTACCGCCTCCGGCTACTTGGGGCCTGTTTGGGTCGAGGTTGCTTTTCTCACCCGCTCCAAGCCGACGCCAGAATGCTGTGGCACCTGGTCAACCCATCAACACGTCTCCAAACTGATCCCTCAGGTTGCGTTTAAGGACTTTGCCCGTGGCATTGCGCGGCAGCACGTCGGTAAAGACGACTTTGTCCGGCAACTGCCATTTCGCGATCTTGCCGTCGAAGATCGCCAATACCTCCGCCTCGCTTGGTTCCGCGCCGTCGGCTTTGACCGCCACCAGCACCGGGCGCTCGTCCCATTTGGGGTGCTTTGCCCCGATCACTGCGGCGTCTGCCAGTTGCGGATGCGCAATGGCGATATTTTCCAACTCAACCGAGCTGATCCATTCGCCACCCGATTTGATGATGTCCTTGGACCGGTCCTTGATGGTGACGTATCCATCCGCGTCCATGGTCGCGACATCGCCGGTATCAAACCAGCCGTTGGTCAGCGTTTCCTCAGTGGTGGAGCGGAAATAGGCGTCCAATATCCAATGCCCACGCGTCATTAGATCGCCTTGGGTTTTTCCATCATGTGGCAGTGGGGTGCCATTCTCGTCCCATATCTCAAGCTCCACGCCAAAAACTGCCCTGCCCTGATTTTCGCGTAGCTTTTGGCGCTCTGCGACTGGCAGATCACAGTGCTTGGCCAAGGGCTGGTTGACCGTGCCCAATGGCGACATCTCGGTCATGCCCCACGCATGGATCACTTCGACATCATATGTATCGCGGAACGCGGCAATCATTGACGGCGGACAGGCCGAGCCGCCAACCACGGTGCGTTTGAGGCTGGCCAAAGTGCTGTTGGCCACCTTCGCTGCGCCCAAAAGACCCAACCAGATTGTCGGCACGCCCAACGCCACTGTAACCTTGTGATCATCAATCAAGCGGACCAAGGACGCGCCGTCCAACCCCGGCCCCGGCAGCACCGGCGTTGCCCCGACCATCGCGCAGGCGTAGGGAGCCCCCCAAGCGTTTACATGGAACATTGGCACCACCATCAGCCCAACATCCCGCGCGGAAAGCCCAACACTGTCGACGAGATTCGATCCAAAACTGTGCAAGACAGTGGAGCGGTGAGAATACAAAACGCCTTTTGGGTTTCCAGTTGTTCCTGATGTATAACAAAGGCTTGAAGCACTGTTTTCATCCAGATCGGGCCAAGCATAATCCGCGTCACCCGATGCCACAAGATCGTCATATGCAATGATGCCCGGCAAGGCGTCCGCCGCATCACCAACCTCTGCCTCCATCAACACAATATGTTCAAGATGGTCGAGCTTATCACGGATTGCAGCCACCAGCGGGACAAAGGTTTTGTCGATGAACAGCACCTTATCCTCAGCGTGGTTCAGGATATAGACAAGCTGTTCGGGGAAAAGCCGAGGGTTAATCGTGTGACAGACAAAACCGCCCCCTGACACGCCAAAGTAAATCTCCAGATGCCTGCGGTTGTTCCACGCAATTGTCCCGCAACGGGCATGAGCCTCAAGGCCCAGTGCCCCCAATGCGCTGGCCAACCGCCGGGCATTGGTGCCCACCTGCCCCCACGTGGTATTCTCAATCCCACCGCCGGTATTGACCGACACGATTTCGCCGCCGTTATGATACCGCTCGGCATGGGTAATCAGGCTGGAGATCAACAACGGCTGCGTCATCATTTGGCCAAACATCACGGGTCCTCCCTTGGGTGATGATCACAGAGTGTACAATGCCGCGCGCTCTTGCAAGCATGTAGCGCTCAGCCTACTCATTTGGAATGACATTGCTGTATCATACGCCGCTCGGTGCCGACCGCCAAAAGGCGCTTGGCATCACCACGCCGCAGCCCTTGGCGATGGCCAATCAGGTGCGATTTTTGGAACTGGATGCGCTGAACCACGTGAACAACGCCGTCTTTGAAAGTTGAGAGATTTCAATATTGAATAAGGAAATTGACATGAGCATCACAATCAGGCCCCTGATGGCCGAAGATCGGTCAAGCTGGGACGTGCTGTACGAAGGGTATGCGGCGCATTACAAAGTGCCGCAAACACCTCAAATGCGCGACACCGTGTTTGGCTGGTTGATGGATGATGCCCACGAAAGCAGTGGCTTGGTGGCACAAAACGATCAGGGCGATATCGTCGGCCTGACCCATTACCGGCCCTTTGCAAGTCCCCTGCGGGCCATCACCAATTGCTTTCTCGACGATCTCTTTGTCGGGCCGGATGCACGCGGTACCGGGGCCGCGGATGCGCTCATCAAGGGGGTTGCGGATGTGGCGCGTGAAAACGGCTGGGGTGTGGTACGCTGGATCACGGCGGATGATAATTATCGCGGGCGCGGTGTGTACGACAAGATCGCGGTTCGCACGATGTGGGTCACTTATGACCTAAAGCCTTAAAGTGTAGGGGTCCCGCAGTTGCGCAAGCGTGGGCCCTGCGCCATCGGTTGATGTCCTATTGGGGCGCTTTATCCTGCTCCTCCCTTTAGCCAAGCGAGACAACGACATGAACTTTCTACAGATTACCTCGCTTTTGATTGTGCTTGCGGGCGCGTTCGGTGCCATCAATTATCTGTTTCTGAAATTGCCCTCTGCCATTGGTATTCTGGTGGTATCACTGCTCGCCTCTTTTGGGCTGTTGGCGCTCGATCTGGTGTGGCCGTCCTTAAACATTGCCGACACGGTACGTGGCATTGTCACGGGCATTGATTTTTCCGAAGCGCTGCTTGAGGGCATGTTGGGGCTGTTGCTTTTTGCCGGGGCATTGCACGTCAAGCTCAGCGATCTGCGTGATCAATGGGTCACCGTGTTTTTGATGGCCACGCTAGGCATTGCCTTGTCGACGGTAATTGTTGGATTTGGATTTTCATGGCTCACGGGTATGCCATTGTTGCTGGCGCTGGTGTTTGGGGCGCTGATTTCGCCCACTGATCCGGTCGCTGTCTTGGGCGTGCTGCGCGAGGCCGATCTGCCCAAAGCGTTGGAAACCAAGATCGCGGGCGAGAGCCTTTTTAACGATGGTGTTGGCTATGTCGTGTTCCTTGTGCTGGTGGGTCTTGCCTTTCCCAGCGATGCGCATGGCGCGGATCAGAGCAACCCGCTTGTCGGCGCGGCACTGCTCTTTGTACAGGAGGCGCTCGGGGGCGCGGTGCTGGGCCTGGTCTTGGGCTGGATGACTTTCCGGGTGATGCGGCGGATTGATGACTATTCACTTGAGGTTTTGTTGACCTTGGGGCTGGCTTTTGGGGGGTATGAATTGGCTGTGTGGCTGCAAGTCTCTGCGCCGATCATGGCGGTTTGTGCCGGCCTGTTGATTGGTGATGTGGGCGCGGCCAAGGGTATGTCTGAGATCACCCGGCGGTATGTGGACGGCTTTTGGAAGTTGATCGACGAGATTTTGAACGCGGTCCTGTTTCTGCTGATCGGGTTTGAAGTCTTCGCCATCGCGTTTTCCGGCGATATGATCCTGACCGGGATCGCGACAATCTTTATCGCGCTCTTAGCGAGGCTTGTCGCGGTGGTTGTGCCGATCACCTTGCTGCGCCCGTTTCGCACATTCAGCCAAGGTGTCACACCGATTATGACGTGGGGCGGCCTTAAGGGCGGGATATCGGTGGCCCTCGCGCTCTCGTTACCCGAGGGGGAATGGAAACCGCTGATCCTGACCTGCACCTATATCGTGGTGATCTTTTCAATCATCGTTCAGGGGTTGACGGTGGGCAGATTGGCAAACCGTCTGGGCCGCGCACCAGATCTGGTCTGAGGCGCGGTGATCTAGCTGCGGTGTTTCAGGATGTAATCAACCAGTGATGCGGTAGAGCTATCCTTGCCCTCGGCAGGTTGTGTGCCTTCGACAACAGGTTGAAGTGATGTGGCCAGTTCTTTGCCCAGTTCAACACCCCATTGATCATAAGAGTTGATGCCCAAGATCACCCCTTCGACAAACACCCGGTGTTCATAAAGCGCGATAATCTGACCCAAAGTATAGGGATCAAGCAGCGGATAAACCAATGTGGTTGAAGGTCGGTTACCCGGAAAAACCCGGTGCCGCGCCTGTCGGTCAAGCGCGTCTCCGGTCAGGCCCTTGGCGGCCATGATCTTGGTCGCCTCCATCCGGGATCGCCCCCGCATCAAGGCTTCGGATTGGGCGAGACAATTCGCAACAAGCAGTTGGTGATGGTGGGTCAACTCAGCCTCATGGCCGTTTGCCGCCACCATGAATTCACATGGAATGACGCGGGTGCCTTGGTGGATCAATTGATAAAATGCATGTTGTCCGTTGGTGCCCGCCGCACCCCAGACCACCGGGCCGGAATGATGCGCAACAGCGGTGCCATCCATCTGCACCGATTTGCCATTTGATTCCATTTCAAGCTGTTGCAGGTACGCAGGCAAACGCGCCAACCGTTGGTCATACGGCAGCACCGCACGGGTGGCATAATCACAAATCTGGTTGTGCCAAATCCCGACCAACGCCAGCATCATTGGCATATTCTCAAGCGGTTCCGCCGCGCGGAAATGCATGTCCATTGCTTGCGCGCCGCGCAAAAACGCATCGAACCCCTTGGGGCCGATGGCAATCATCAGCGACAGACCAATGGGACCCCAGACGGAATACCGCCCGCCAACCCAATCCTCGAAACCAAAGACCTGCGCCGGATCAATGCCAAAATCTGTGGTCTTGTCCTTTGCGGTGCTGAGGGCTGCGAATTGCGTTTTGGGATTGCCGCCATGGTCCACCAACCATGCCCGGGCGGTGCGGGCGTTGGTCATGGTTTCAATGGTGGTAAAGGTTTTGGAGGCGACAATCACCAGTGTGTGTTTGGCATCAAGACCGCGCAAAGTATCGGCGATCTGTGCGCCATCGACGTTGGACACAAAATGGCAGCGCGGGCCATCGTGATAGGGGCTGAGTGCGGCGGTGGCCATGGCGGGGCCAAGGTCAGAACCGCCAATGCCGATGTTAACCACATCCGTGATGTCACTATCGCGGACTTTGTCAGCAAAGGCGCGCATCGCCGCCAACGTGGCAAGCACAGTAGGCATCACATCCTTGCCGTCCACCATCACCGTGCCGCCGTCAAGATTGCGCAGCGCAGTGTGCAGCACGGCACGGCCTTCGGTCTCATTAATTTCGGCACCCGCAAACATTGCATCCCGTTTGGCTGAAACGCCGGCATTCTCGGCGAGTTTGATCAGATCTGTACGGGTGTCAGGGTCAATATTGGTCTTGGCATAGTCGAGCCGCATGTCCCCTGCCTGCACGGCAAAATCGGTGGCGCGATCCTGTTTTTCAAACAGAGCCAGCAAGGGGCGGTCAGCAACGGCGTTCTGCCGGCTTTTTAGGCTTTCCCAGATGTCCATCAACCTCACTCCGCCCAATGTATCTGTGCACCATCCAGAACGGCGGCGATCGGGGCCTGTTCCGGCGGCAAGGACTGCGCCTGCTCCAGCGCGTCACGTTTGTCTTGGCCAAAAATCACCAGATGTTTGGTCAATGCACTCTGCAATACATGCGCAGGCAACGTCACCCGGGCAAGGTCGTGGCCCTCAGGCATGATCGGGCAGAGCAGCGGTGCGTCATCGGCCAATGCGGCCTCCAGACCATCTGCCCCCGGAAACAGCGAGGCGGTGTGCATGTCCGCCCCCATGCCCAGCATCAACACCGAAAGCGGGAGTTCATCGGTCAGGTTCTGCGCGACCTGCGCACACCCCTTCGCCGGGTCAAGACCCGGTCGATAAAACGGGATGAAATGCGCCGCCGCCGCATGTCCCACCAGCAGACGTTCCCGGATCAGAGCGGCATTTGATTGGGCGTGGTCTTGAGGCACCCAACGTTCATCTGTCAGCATCACATGTACGCGGTCCCAGTCCAGATCGGTGGCGCTTAACAGGTCAAAAATTGGGCCAGGCGTGGTGCCACCGGGCACCGCAATCGAAACCTTTTGCCCCGCATACAGCGCATTCTTTAGCTCGCCCGCCACGATATTGGCGACGCCCATCGCCAACAGTTCTCTGTCTGGGTAATCCACGATATTCATAACGAAACCTTTCGCCATTCGCGGCCGTCGCGCCGCATCAGTTCGATTGCAACAGTTGGGCCATCTGATCCGCTTTCATAAGGTTTGGGCACATCATTGCGCGCCTCCCAGCCTTTGATCAGCGGATCGGTCCACGCCCATGCCGCTTCAACCTCATCGCCGCGCATGAACAATGTCTGATTGCCACGGATTACATCCATGATCAGGCGTTCATAGGCGTCCACGTGATCCGCGTCTTGATCCCCTAACGCATCGGCAAATGTCATATCAAGCGGCACGTCGACCAAACGCATGCCACCGGGACCGGGTTCCTTGATGGTCACACCCAATGTGATCCCCTCATTCGGCTGTAACCGGATGGAGAGCACATTGCGGTGCCTGCCGGCCTCTTCGCCAAAGATCGAGTGCGGCGTTTCCTTGAACACCACGGTGATCTCAGAACTGCGCGCCGACATGCGTTTACCTGTGCGCAAGTAAAACGGCGTGCCCGCCCACCGCCAATTGCTGATGTTGGCCTTGAGGGCCACAAAGCTTTCTGTGCGGCTGCGCGGGTCATTGACGGCATTGCGATAGTCGGGGTTTTTGTCTTCGTCCCCCGGTTCAGCCAGATATTGACCACGGGCAATATGGTGCGGTGCCACGGGATCAAGCGCACGGATCACCTTTAGCTTTTCATCGCGCACGGCGTCCGGATCAAAGCGCGCGGGCGGTTCCATCGCGATCAGGCACAAGAGCTGCATCAAGTGGTTCTGCACCATATCGCGCATCGCGCCAGATTTGTCGTAATATTCGCCGCGCCCGCCGACGCCGACCGTTTCGGCAACCGTAATCTGGATGTGATCGACGTATTGCGCATTCCACAATGGCTCAAACAGCATGTTGCCAAACCGCACAGCCATCAGGTTTTGCACCGTCTCTTTACCCAGATAGTGGTCGATGCGGTAAATCTGGCTTTCTGAAAAATATGTCGCCAAGGTTTTGTTCAGCGTACGGGCGGTTTCAAGGTCACGACCAAAGGGTTTTTCCACCACAATGCGGCTTTCGTGGTCCGCCATGCCCCAGTGCTGCAGGCGTTCTGCCAGATCACCGAACAGCGACGGCGAGACCGAGAAATAATACGCTTCCACCCTGCCCTTTCGAGACATCATTTCTTGCAATTCTGCCCAGCCTTTTTCGCCACGTGCGTCGATCGGGATGTATTCAATTTGATTCAGAAACTTTTCAAGGGTTGCCCCCTCGCAAATGATATCCCCGCCAAATTCACTAATCGCCTCAGAGACCATTTCGCGATATGCGGCGGTGTCCATGTCAGCCCGTGCGGCCCCAATGATCCGCGCGTCGGCGGGCATTTGCCCGGCACAGAACCGGCGAAACAGACCGGGCAGGATTTTGCGCCGGGCAAGATCGCCGGTGCCCCCGAAAATGATCAGATCAAATGGATCGACGGGAATAACGCGAGAGACCATGTGGAGAACCCTTTTTGCCTTGGTTGGGCTGATGTTAGCGCAAACATAGCTTATTTTTGCCGCTTCACAAGTCTGTGCACAGCTCTGCTTGGACTTTTATTACCCGTGCTACTCGCGTAGCACATTGGACTATAGCACAAGGCACGAGACAAGGACCAATCATGAAAGACTTGCAGGCCGCGGAAACTGAGACAGGTTCTGGGGCAAATTCCGGCAAATTTCAGGACCCGCAGGTGACCGCCAAAGGCGAAGCCCGCGCAACGGTATCCCTGAAAGACCCGCAAACGCTGTGGTTTAACACCGGCACGCTGTGCAACATTGAATGTGTGCACTGCTATATCGAAAGCAGCCCGACCAACGACGCCCTTGTCTATATCACTGCCGCCGAAGTGGATGAATATCTGAACCAAATTGAGACTCGCAATTGGCCCGTGAAAGAGATCGCCTTTACTGGTGGTGAGCCGTTCATGAACCCGCACATGATCGAGATGACCGAAGCCGCGCTGAAGCGTGGGTTTGAGGTCTTGATCCTTACCAATGCAATGCGTCCGATGATGCGGGATATCATGCAAAATGGGCTGTTGCGGTTGCAAGGCACCTACCCCGATAAAATCACCCTGCGCATCTCTGTCGATCATTTCCGCGCTGATCTGCATGATAAGGAACGCGGCGCGGGCGCGTTTGAAAAGACGCTGAAGGGCATGAATTGGCTGCGCGACAATGGGCTACGGATGGCCGTGGCAGGCCGCTCGGTCTTTGGAGACAGCGATGCGTCCAGCCGTGCGGGATACGCCGCATTTTATGCCGAACATGGGTTTGATATTGACGCACACAATCCCAAAATGACGGTGCTATTCCCTGAAATGGACGAAACGGTCGAAGTGCCAGAGATCACCACTGCCTGCTGGGATATCTTGGACAAATCTCCCGATGCGATCATGTGTGCGTCGTCGCGCATGGTGGTCAAACGCAAGGGCGCGGCCAAGCTTGCGGTGCTGGCCTGTACGCTGCTGCCCTATTCGCCGGAATTTGAACTGGGCGAGACGCTTGAAGAGGCGGAGCGCGACGTGTCGCTAAACCACCCCCATTGCGCCAAGTTCTGTGTTTTGGGGGGTGCCAGCTGTTCGGCCTGAGCCTAGTGCAGCGTGAATTCGCCAACCTGATTTTGCCATTCACCTGATGAGAGCAGTTTGCGATGGGTGAATCGCACGGAATGTAACGGGCCTTCGATTTTGGACTGCCAAAATTCGACGAATTCAAACAAACGTGGATGATCAGGTGCCAGATCGTACTCCTGCCAGACAAAACTGTTCAGGACATGGGTGTAGTCGGGCATGCGATAGAAAAATTCCGCAGTGGTCAGCCCATATCCTTTGAGCATCATTTCGGTTTCTGAACGGGGCATTTTGTGCCTCCTGTGCTATGACCCCTACACCAACTTGACAGTAAATATTTACTTTTCAATGAAAACAATGTGTTGTCACTGTGATGTTACCGACGCCAGTGTGTTTTAGCCACAGGCATTGCACCTGATATGCCCATTCTGCTATAGAAAACCCCAAGATATAGAGCAGTGACAAAGCTAGGCCATACACGTGAACGACACCCCGCAAGCCCCTGAAAATGATGATGAAAAAACACCCGAACGTCCCGTCTATGATGGGCCGTCGGTCAGCATCGAACATGAAATGCGCACGTCCTATCTGGACTATGCCATGTCGGTCATCGTCAGCCGTGCCATTCCCGACCTGCGCGATGGTCTGAAACCGGTGCACCGGCGGATCATCTATTCGATGTATGAAAAGGGTATCACTCACGACAAGACCTATCGCAAATCCGCGAAATCGGTTGGCGATGTGATGGGCTCGTATCACCCGCACGGCGACAGCGCGATTTACGACGCACTTGTACGTATGGCGCAGGATTTCTCCATGTCGCTGCCGCTTGTCGATGGTCAGGGCAACTTTGGCTCAATGGATGGCGATTCCGCCGCGGCCATGCGGTACACTGAATCGCGGCTTGATAAAGTCGCGTCATTCATGACCAGCGATCTCGACAAAGATACCGTTGATTTCATTGACAACTACGATGGCAAGGAACGTGAGCCATCCGTCCTTCCCGCGCGGTTCCCGAACATGTTGGTGAATGGTGCGGGTGGTATTGCCGTGGGCATGGCCACCAACATTCCGCCGCATAATCTGGGCGAGGTCATTGATGCCTGTCAGGCGCTGATCGAAGACCCTGATCTAACTTCCGAACAATTGATTGATTATGTCCCCGGCCCCGACTTTCCAACTGGCGGGATCATGTTGGGCCGCACAGGCGCGCGCAAAGCCTACCTTGAGGGGCGCGGCAGCGTCATTATCCGCGCCAAAACGCGGGTTGAGGAAATTCGCAAAGACCGGTGGGCCATCGTCATCGACGAGATTCCCTATCAGGTCAACAAATCGGCAATGATCGAAAAAATCGCCGAACAGGTGCGCGAGAAAAAGATCGACGGCATCGCCCACGTGCAGGACGAAAGCGACCGTAACGGCGTGCGCGTCGTGATTGAACTAAAGCGCGATGCGACAGCAGAAGTGGTGATGAACCAATTGTTCCGTTTCACGCAGATGCAGACCTATTTTGGCTGTAACATGCTGGCGCTGAATGGCGGGCGCCCCGAAACACTGACCCTGCGACGGTTCCTGACCGCGTTTATTGATTTCCGCGAAGATGTCGTGGCACGCCGCACCGCGTTCCTGCTGCGCAAAGCGCGCGAACGCAGCCATATTTTGTGTGGTCTGGCTGTGGCTGTGACCAACATTGACGAGATTGTGCAAACGATCCGCTCGTCTGCGGATGCGGCTGAGGCGCGTGAAAAGCTGATGACCCGTCGTTGGCCTGCGCGCGACATCCTGCCCTATATCGCGTTGATTGACGACCCGACCCACACGGCGAACGACGACGGCACCTATAACCTGTCCGAGGCTCAGGCCCGCGCCATTCTGGAACTGCGTTTGCAACGCCTGACCCAGATCGGCGTCAAGGAAGTCACTGACGAATTGGAAGAACTGGCCGCCAAGATCAAGGAATACCTTGAGATTTTGGGCAGCCGTGAGCGCATTATGGGCATCATCGCGGATGAGTTGCGCGAAGTGCGTGACCTCTTTGCTGTGCCGCGCCGCACGGAAATTGTCGACTGGTCCGGCGACATGGAAGACGAAGATCTGATCGCGCGCGAAGACATGGTCGTGACGGTGACATCCGGTGGCTATATCAAACGCACGCCGCTGGCCGATTTCCGCAGCCAGCGTCGCGGCGGCAAAGGTGTGTCAGGCATGGCCACCAAAGAAGAAGACGTGGTGACCACGCTTTTTGTGGCCAATACCCACACGCAACTGCTGTTCTTTACGACCGATGGTATGGTGTACAAGCTCAAGACCTGGCGCCTGCCCCAAGGCGGTCGCACGGCCAAGGGCAAGGCGATTGTCAACATCCTGCCGATCCCTGTTGGCGTCAGCATTGCGGCGATCATGCCAGTGGACCGTGATGAGGATGACTGGGCCGATTTGCAGGTTGTGTTCGCGACCTCTGCGGGCACGGTGCGGCGCAACAAACTCAGTGACTTCACCAACGTCATGCGCAACGGCAAGATCGCGATGAAATTCGAAGATGACCACGCAGAGACCACGCTGATCAATGCGCGCATCGCGTCGCATGATGATGACGTGATGCTTGTAACGAATTCAGGCCGTGCGATCCGCTTCCCGGCCACAGACGTGCGGGTGTTCAATAGCCGTGCGTCCGTGGGGGTGCGGGGCATCAGGTTGAACGGCAAGGACAAAGTGGTGTCCATGTCGATCATCCGCCATTTCGATGCCACATCGGATGAACGGCAGGCCTATTTGAAAATGCGCCGTGCGGTTGCCGGCCTGGCCGATGATGCCGATATGGCGGACGAAGAAGAGGTGAACGCAAACGCCACCATTTCACCTGACAAATATGCCGAAATGTCAGCCGTCGAAAACCTGATTCTGACCATCAGCGCAAAAGGTGCGGGCAAGCTTAGCTCAAGCCACGACTATCCGGTGCGGGGCCGCGGTGGTCTGGGCGTGACTGCGATGGACAAGGCCATGCGTGGCGGCGACATCGTGGCATCCTTCCCTGTGGAAATGGATGATCAGATCATGCTGGCCACCTCAAAGGGCCAATCCATTCGTGTGCCTATCGAGGGGATTTCGTTCCGCTCGCGCAGCGCCGGTGGTGTCAAAGTGTTTGATACCGGCAAGGGCGAAGTCGTTGTCAGTGTCGCATGGATCGCCGATCAAGGTGATGCCGAAGAGCAGGATGAGGACCCGACAGCGTAAGCGGGCTAAGGTCCTAATCTTTGTAGCAATAGGGTGAATTGGTCCCCACCCTTGAGCCAGTGGGGGCTAAATTCAATAATCGGTTTGCTGATCTGCACGCGCTGATCAAAAGCTAGCGCATGAAAATCAAGGTGAACCAGTTGTCGTTGTTGTGCTTGTGCTGCTGTCAGATACAAGTGCAATCGCCACAACGGCAGCTAGACCAGCGGCAACTGCAGGTACAGATGTCAGACCATTGCCTGCATTTGCCAAGCCTGAGCCTTGTGTAACGCAACGACGCGCGCTTACGCCATCAATCGTTTCAATACTTGGCAGGCAATTGTACATAACGCCGTTTGCCCCCTGGACTTCCAAGGTATACGTTGCATCCCCTGATTCACCCAAAACGCCCGCTTGTGTTGTGTCCTGAGCCGCAGCGGCTGTTGCCGTCACTGCAACGACGGCTGTGATCGCCAATATAGTTTTCATGGTGGGTTCGCTCCTGATACTCGATAAAATAAGACTAAAAGATTGCAGACTATTGACCGCTTTAATAGCCATGGAGCACCGGCGGCCGAAGCAGTCACCTTTGTCGACAAAATTCAGCCCATTTCACAAATATTACCAGCGAAATTCCGCTACCCTAGGTTGAAAACGCGTAAATATCTGAGAATTTGTTCTTGAGATAACTCAGTAATGGCACTTCTGAAGGTGGCGCACCTGCCGCCTGGGCAATCACATCACGTGGTTCAAAGAGACCGCCATGCGTTTGCACATTTTCTTGCAGCCATCCTGTGGCGGAGCCCGTGTTGCCCTGTTCAAGGTCCTCATCCAATGTCGGGACTGCATCGCGCAAAGCGTTATAGAGACATCCCGCGTAGACATTGCCGAGGCTATAGGTTGGGAAGTATCCGATCAGGCCGACGGCCCAATGTACATCCTGCAACACACCGTCTGACGGGCGGTCAACCGCAAAGCCAAAGTCAGCCTCAAATCGGTCATTCCACGCCGCCTCAAGGTCATCGACCTGCAAATCATGGGTGATCAGGGCGCGTTCCAGATCAAAACGCATCAGCACATGCAGGTTATATTGCAGTTCGTCAGCTTCGGTGCGGATAAACCCGTCTGAGACCCGGTTCACAATGCGATAGAATGTTTCAGCATCTGCCACGCCAAAATCGCCAAAGGCGTCTTTCATCTGGCCATAAAGCCAGCCGGTAAACGCGCGACTGCGGCCAAGCTGGTTTTCGTAAATCCGGCTTTGGCTTTCGTGCACGCCCATCGACGCGCCGCGTCCCAATGGGGTCAGCAGGTAATCGCGGTCGATCCCTTGTTCATACGCCGCATGTCCGACTTCGTGGATGGTGGAATAAAAGCAGTTGAACGGGTCCAGCGCATTGGTGCGAGTGGTGATCCGGACATCAAGGCCAGAGCCAGACGAAAACGGATGTACCGCCTTGTCCACCCGGCCACGGCTCATGTCATAGCCAAAGGTTTTGGCCAATTGCCGCGTCAGCTTCATCTGCGCGCCTTCGTCAAAGATGCCCTCCAAAACGGGGGGCGCTTCAGCGTCGCGGACGGCGGCGCGCAACTCGGTCAACGCCGGGCGCAAGGCACCAAACATTGCGGCAAGGTCAGCGCCAGTAGTGCCCGGTTCATAATCGGCCAGCATCGCGTCATAAACATCGCCACCTGCTGACAACGCTTGGCCCTCTTCGCGTTTGAGGCCAATCACTTCGGTCAATGTCGGCGCAAAGGCGGCAAAATTATCAGTCGCGCGGGCCTCGGCCCAAATGCCTTGCGCCTCAGACGTCACACGCGCGATGCGGGCGGCCAATTGCCCCGGTACTTTGCTGGCGCGGTCAAAACTGCGTTGAATGTGGCGCAGATTGGCGCGGCCCGCATCATCAAGCGTCGCGTGGTCAATACCAGACAGCCAGTCGCCCACGCGCGGGTCAACATGGCGGGCGTGCAGGATGCTCTCCATGGCGGCCATTTCCTCGCCCCGCTGGGGGGCGGCACTGCGCGGCATCATGGTTTCCTGATCCCAGCCAAGACGCCCTGACACCTGGGACAGCGCCTCGGTCTCGCGCTGGAACGCCATCAGATCATCATATGCAGTCATGGTTTAGTTTCCTCTCAGGGATGTGGCGATCGGATACGCGCTTAGGAACCGCGCACGCAGGATGAGCACCCACAAGACCACGGCCAGGGCCTGATGCGGCAGGGCGATGTGAACGGGAGCGGCATAAAGAACGGTCGTGATGCCCAGCACGATCTGCAAGGCAAGCACCGCCATCACCGCGTTAAAGGCAACGCGCGTTACCGCATGCGCCGATTTGCGCCCCCGCAGCCAGACGACAATGCCAAATGCCAAGAGCAGATAGCCGGTGATCCGGTGAATGAATTGAACCAATCCGGGGTTCTCAAAGAAGTTGCGCCAGCCGGGGGTCAGGTTGAACGCGTCCGGTGGGAAAAACTGACCCTGCATCAGCGGCCAATCGACAAAATACCGGCCCGCGTCTATGCCCGCGACCAGCGCACCAATAAGGATTTGCAGAAACGTGAAATGCAGCAACCCGGTCGATAGTCCAAACAGTTTGCCCTCTTTGGCACGTCGCGCCTGCATGAGATCCCGTTCCGGGCGGCCCAGCATTAATGTGTACCACGTGATGAAGCCTAGAATGACAAACGCCAGCCCAAGGTGCGTCGCCAGTCGGTAGCTGGCCACATCTGTGGTCCCTGCCCCCGATGTCACGCCTGACGCCACCATCCACCAGCCGATGGCCCCTTGCGCGCCACCCAATGCGCCCAAGAGCAGCAATCGCCCGGTCCATCCGGTTGGAATTTGTTTGCGCAGCAAGAACCAGAAAAAACCAATGGCCCAGACCAGACCAATCACCCTGCCCAATTGCCGATGACCCCATTCCCACCAATAGATGCGTTTGAAATCAGCCAGTTGCATCCATGAATTCTGTACCTGAAATTCGTCAATCTCCTGGTACTTGGCAAATTCAGACTGCCAATCGGCATCATTCATCGGCGGCATGGCCCCGGTAAAGGGGCGCCATTCAGTGATCGACAGGCCAGAGTCCGTCAAACGCGTGGCACCGCCCACGGCGATCATCACAAACACCAGCGCAAACAGGATCATCAACCAGACGCGTATCGCCCCACGCGCGCCACCGCGACCGCGATCAATAACCCCGGTTTCCACCACGGGGCGCACAGGCTCTGCTGCGCCTACTTCCTCAAATAGTTTGCGTTTTTCTGCCATTGACCGGCCTCATATCTCAGCTTCGTCTGATAGGTAGGGCACCACGGCACGAAGGTCTAGTCGCGCTCTTTCCAGCGCACCATTTGCCGCATCATGCCATGGAACATCTGCACATCCGCACGGGTCAATGGCATCCGCGACCACATATTGCGCAGGTTCAGCTTCATGGATGCGGCCTTGTGACCCGGAAAGAAAAACCCGGCCTCTTCCAAGCGATCTTCGAAATGCACACCCAAGTGCTCAATCTCGCTGTTGTTGGCCCAATCGGTGCCAGCCATTTCAACGGATTGCGTTGCTACATCGCCCTGTGCGCGCATCCATTCATAGCCCGTCAACAACACACATTGCGCAAGGTTGAGCGAGGCAAAGGTCGGGTTCACCGGGACCGAGATTATGGCATTGGCGCGCGCGATGTCATCATTTTCCAACCCTGCGCGTTCCGGCCCGAACAGCACCGCAACCCGCTGGCCCGCCGCGATCCGTGTTGCCGCCTCAGCCATCGCGGCTTGCGGGGAAAACACCGGTTTGGTTAGGTCACGCCCCCGCGCCGTGGTCGCAAAAACATAATCGCAATCGGCCAACGCAGATGGCAGATCAGGGCAGAGTGACGCCTCGTCCAAAAGCCGCCCGGCACCGGACGCCATCGCGACTGCGGCCGGGTTGGGCCAGCCGTCACGCGGGGCCACCAGCCGCATATGATCAAGGCCAAAGTTCCACATTGCCCGCGCCGCTGCACCGATGTTTTCGCCCATTTGCGGGCGCACCAGAACAAAGGCCGGGATCGGGGGGGGGAGTGTGGTTTCAGTCATGCCCGCCTCTTACGCGTCGCATTAAACTATCGCAAGAACCGGGTGGTGCTGTGGCTCAATAGTCATTTTCTTTTCGCGCACCTTGGGCTAGGGACAGGGTCAGAAAACCAAAGGACTTTGAGCATGGACACGCCCGAGCAGCCGCAGATTTATCTGATCACCCCACCAGAGATTGAACTCAGCAGCTTTCCCAGCACTTTGGCCGCCGCATTGGACGCGCATCCCATCGCCTGTGTGCGCCTTGCGCTGTCCACCAAGGACGAAGACCGTCTGAGCCGCGCCGCTGATGCGCTGCGCGAAGTGACCCATGCGCGCGACGTGGCGCTGGTGATCCATGATCATCTGTTGTTGGTTGAGCGGTTGGGTCTAGACGGCGTGCACCTAAGCGATGCGGCGCGCTCCGTGCGCTATACCCGCAAGGAA
>TARA_R110002074_G_scaffold18372_7_pt1 | contig 16537 bp, 23 predicted proteins | sample TARA_R110002074 | Tara Oceans TARA_R110002074 (sample SAMEA4397215) | marine metagenome | biome: Polar Biome; feature: [MIX] marine epipelagic wind mixed layer (ENVO:01000061); material: water (ENVO:00002006), including particulate matter (ENVO:01000060) such as... | depth 10-100 m
GCCACCAGCACCGACTAGATACACGCCCGATCACTACGTAGAAAAAAAATCCCAGAATAAAAAATGCAAACTTTAATACTACTACTAACGTTGATGACCATACCTCCCAATTGCGATGACAGAGAGACTATAGCCACATATCAGTTAGCAGAACAGTGGATATATCCAAGAAACGTTCATATGGGTTCATTGATAAGCTTCAAAGACTATAAGTGTTATGAGTGGGAGACAATAGGTATACATCCCGGCAAAGTTAGTATAACGCCGCTTTATCATGATAGTGGCGTACCATTATATGACATATTCGAAGATGAATGGGAAGAGTTAGTTGGTTTCGAATTCAGCGTTTTTTACATTGTCACGCACACATGCAGATATAAAGGCAGAGAAGCATGGGAATGTCGAGAAAACTATCATGAATATTGGAACGGGTATTCGATAGCTCTAACGATTGAAGATCAATTTGTATATGCTAGCCTAAAATTTTAGTCAAAAAAAATTTTGCAAATATTTAGTAATAGAGGAGAACTAAAATATGTCATATTTAAAACTATTCCATATTGGATTGTTAACGATTGCACTAACCGGTTGTTATAATGCAGCGATGATGAGAACTTCAGGAGAAAGCAGACAAGCTTGCCAGTCGGATTCAGATTGTCCAGCAGATCAGATGTGCGTATACAACGTTAGTCCAAGTAGTACTTTAGGCGAATGTGTCGATAACTCAAGCTACGATCCATGGAAGAATAGACAATTAGAAGATTTTATTAAACTTAAAGAAAAGAAAGAGGAAAAAGACAAAAAATCATGGAAACCTTTACAACAGAACAAGTAAACACTATAATATTGCTAGGAGTATACTTGTTTATTATAGGCGGATTGATATGGGGCCATTCAAAACCTAAAAAGTGATATATGGATTAGGACCAATTGAATTACTAATATCTATATGTATATTAACATATATAGGCTATAATGGTTATATGCTATGGACTAGTTCAAAAGGAGATATGGAATATGGCGAAGATCAATAAAACTATAGTTGTCAGCGGAGGCTTGGATCCAATACACGTAGGCCACATTAAGATGATTCAGTCTGCAGCTGAATTAGGTGATGTTATTGTCGTGCTTAATAGTGATGCCTGGCTTAGACGAAAGAAAGGGTATGTCTTTATGCCCTTTGAAGAGCGCAAATATGTCCTGCAACAGTTTGAATGTGTTAATGAAGTATCAGCCGTAGATGACGACGATGGGACTGTTTGTGAGGCATTGTATCGCCTTAAACCAGATATGTTCGGTAATGGTGGTGATAGAACTTCTAAAAACACACCTGAAGGAAGCGTTTGTAATGAGCTGAACATTGAAATGATTTGGAATCTCGGTGGAGAAAAGATTCAAAGCAGCAGCGGTTTAGTTAATACTCTTTTCGCTAATAAGCCAACCAAATCAGAAATGGCAGATTTCGAAAGGCTTCTAGAAGGTTTACCATAATGAATAAATCAACTAATCAGTCGTCTTTATATTAGATTATGAAAAGTGTATTAATAGCAAGCATTATAACTGCTTATATCTTTACTGCTCAAGATCCTCAACAAACTCTTAAGCTACAATATAAAGCATATATAATAGCTCAACAATTTACTCCCGATAGTATCACTAAGATAAAAGATCGCATACTTACTGGTAAAAAAATTCCTCGTGCTGCGAAACAATTCATGGACAAGAATATAGCATGGAAATTTTTCGCGAAGTCTACTCTTAGCTCACATTGGGATAAGTTAAGCAATAAACAAAAGAAAGAATTCACTAACTCTCTTAAACAAACCTTACTTAAGAGGTATGGCAAGTACTTTGATTCAAATAAAAAATTTTCGGTTAGATTTCCTATAGCAACTGAGTATAAGCTTCTTCGCGGGGAGAAGTTTGCCAAAGTAAAAGCTATCATATCTGGCACTACAAGAGAATTTGAATTTGTAACTGATTTTATATTTGTCTTTAAAGAGAAACGTTGGATGCTTTGTGATATCTATATTGACGGAATATCTAGTTCTCGCAATTATCGTAAAGCTCTACGTAGAATCTTTAAGAAAGAAGGCTATAGCGGAGTAATGGGCCGGCTTAAGAAAATATACTTAAGTTGACAACTGTAGCTTATTCTGCTATACTACATATATGCCCTCTTAGCTCAGTTGGATAGAGCAACAGACTTCTAATCTGTAGGTCGTAGGTTCGAATCCTACAGAGGGTGCCAAAATATTTTCGAGGAGTATAATGGCAAAAAGAAAAAAGAAACCACCTACTTTCAAAGAATGTCTTTTCTGGAATAGAATTTCTACTGGACATTATAAGCTTATGGGCGAATACGTTGCCGGTGAGAAAGAGATCTTCGCTGAGATCAAAAAGAACAAAAAAAACAAATGGCAATATTGTCTATGGACTTGGGGTTCTGTTGAACCAAAACCATTGGAATATTCTTACGCAACGTTTAAAAAAGCTAAGGATATTAAAGAAGAAGTTGTTGAGTTAGTTTGCAATGAAGAGCCCAAAATAACTTAATATTCTAGTGAAATATTTCAGTTTATCTTATTATTGCTTTTTCCATAATGATAGACTATTTATATCGAATGCGAAATCATTCATGCATGCAAAAAACTAATTTAAATTAAACAGAATATAGGAGGAAATTAGTCATGGCTATAAATGTACAAGAAAGAGGCGTAAAAGAGTTTACCAACCAACTACTTGCCAGAGGATACACTTCCACAAAACCGAGCGTAATAACAAAGTGGCCGGCTCACACTACTGAATCGGCAGCTGCACTTACGGTTACTATTGCAATGATCAATACAGGAATTATTACGATGGACCCAGCAGCTGATAGAGCGTGGACATTACCAACCGCCGCTTTAGCAGTTGCCGGCGTAGAGAACGTTGCAGTAGGTGATTGCATTGACTTCACAGTCATCAACACAGGTACAGCAAACGCTGATGAAATTATTACAGTCGCCGCAGGCACGAACGGAACTTTAGTAGGAAGTGGCGCTGTGCTTACATCAAATGCGCAAGACAACGAGTTTTCCAGCGGTAGTGGATTATTCAGAATTAGATTTACTAACGTAACCTCCGGTTCTGAGACTTATCATGTTTACCGATTAGCGTAATCAGAAGATTAAAACTTACGTTTTTAACAGCCCCCTCTTTTGGGGGCTGTTTTTTTATGTGGACAAAGCATAATTTATGTGTTATAATATTAACACTTTCCTATTTATTTAAAGAGGTTAATTATGAATGGAAACCAACAACAGATAAGAGTTAATTTAAAAGACGCCGAAGACGTAAAGTGCGATGAGTGTGATAATTTATATTTCACGCCAGCAGTTATGATTAAGAAGCTATCAGCACTAGTCTCGCCAACAGGACAGGAAACCATGATGCCGTTGCAACTTTTTCAATGCAACAAATGCGGCCATGTTAATGAAGAATTTGTCAAATGATTAAAGAGGGCGAAAATTATTATAAAAACATAAGCAGTATTAGAGAAACTGTAATTCGTGAAAAGCTTAAGAGAATGTTTCCACTAGTTTCTGAAATTGAAATAATGTTTTGTGCATATGAGTTAATAAAATTTGCTGATGGATATCGAGATAACCCATCATATAATGGTGGCAAATGTTAAAAAGGAGAGACAAAGTGATGCTTGATTATTATGAAGAGACGCTTAAAGAACTTGAGGATATTACATTAAATTTAGACGAGATTAGTAGAAATGAGCTTTATAATCAGCTCAGTGTTATAATTAATCGCGGTTGGCTACAAATTGAAACAATGTTTGGTAAACGCAAAAAGAAAGAATACACAAAAAAAGAAATTCAAGAGCATTTTAACAGTATGTTGAAAATTGTACCAATAACAAAAATAAAAAGGAAAAATGATAAAACTTAGTCCAGGAGATTTACTAATAGAAAAAGACGGCAGTTGCGCCGTCTTAATAGAATGCGAACGTTCTTTGGGCGTTGGAGCTTGGCGGGTTTTTTGGAGTGATGGAAAAATGGATATATTCCCATGGGTAGAAAATTCTATCAAGGGGGATATATTAGATGGAAACATAAAACATATAAAAGGAGGCAACTAACAAAGAAATGAAAAAAATAACTCGTTTTTTCGAGTGGGACATCTTTGATATTGGCGTTATGTCGTCTGCAATGCTAGTTATCTACTCACTAGTATCATGCGTACAATAAAAAGAAAAATAACTCGTCTTATATACAATTTTGATATCTTCGACGTTATAATCATTTTGGCATTAGTATGTCTTGTTATATATACATTATTTACAGTAGGAATAGAATATGAAAACATTAATATTATTGACAGCTTTTTTAACCGCTTCACCAATTATACCAAATAGTGATCCGTTAATGAATCTATACCTCAAACAATATTTGGGCGTAAAAACGGTACCTCACAAAGTAACTAAAAAATATTTTTACAGACAGATAGAATTTAATACAAAGTTTATTTCTTCAGTAGTTGGTCCAGAAAACCTAGTAACAGGAATGGTGAATGTTGATAAAAATAAAAAAGTTGTTGCATCATATAGTGTGCATGCTAGTCCAAAAAAATTAAAAGAAAAGTTAGTAACGATGTCTCATTTCACAAAAAAAATATATGCAATGGGATATAAAGTTAGAAAATTGCAATGGGTTGGCGAAGAGGACTTTAAAATACATTTTTATTCACGAAATAGAAATATGATATTGTATTTCAAGTATAACGAAAAACATAAACTATTTAATGTATGGATGAAATAAACAAAAAATGGAAACGATTCCTTTTAGAAGGAAAACAAATACCATACCAAATATATTGCGATATGGATGGCGTATTAGTAGACTTGTTAGGTGGAATAGAAGAAGCTGTCCTGTTTGAAGATATAGATGACTCCGTTCGCGCTGCAGCCATACAAGCTCTTCAATCGGGAGAATTATGGTCTGATCTTGCGAGAAAAGACACCAAATATCCAGAGCTTAGTTTGGGAGTTAAAGAAATATTTAAAGTTATATCGGAAGATGCTAGTCTCTGGGCCAACTTACCAGCAATGAGTGATGCTGATCGGCTTTGGGGTTTTTTAAACTCTCTCGATCCACAGCCTTATGTTCTTTCTGCTCCGTGGGACGAAGAGTCTCGTCAAGGTAAAATTTTATGGCTTAGTGGCCTAGCAGGAAATTTAATCCCAATTCCTCCGAAAGACAAAATAATATTAACTCACAACAAACATGAGTACGCCACAAATCCAGAAACAGGTAAACCAAATATATTAATAGACGATATGGACAAATATGTTGGACCATGGCGATCCGCTGGAGGCATCGCTATACAACACACATCTGCCGGCAGCACAATAGAAGAATTAAAAAAGATAGTCGGATTCAACAATTAGAACTAATTAGTTCATAGGTTGTAAAGGAAAACTGTGATGAAATTGACAGAGCAAAAAATTAAAGATATCATTCGAGAAGAAACTTTAAAATATCTTAAAGAAATAGAACTTGCTAAACAAGTGAGAAGTTGGAAACGTTTACCTGCTCAACTTTTCAGGAATGTCATAAAATCTATTGAATACGACGCATCTGAAGAAGCACAAAAAGATAGAGAATTTGCAGATGTAATGGCTGATATTAATAAATTATTGATTACAGGTGTAAGAGAGTTCCTCCGGGCGTGGACGTATGCCGGTACGGAAAAAGAGAGTCCATTCCTCGACGAGGAGGGCAAAAATATATTTTTACAAGGCTTATATCCAAATACCCCTAGAAACAAGGCAGACGACCTTGTAGTTGATCTTGTAATGCATAAACCAAACGTGCTTCGAGATGATATGAAAAATACTCTGCAAGCGATAACAAAAAAAGAGCGTATAGCTTATGGCATGGAGACTCCTGAATATATAAGCCCTGAGTTCATAGAAGAGATTATTAAGGAAGAAGTTATTAAATACTTTAAAGAAAATGAATAAACAGTGGAACAAATTTTTATTAGAGGCCGGAGAAGATAATGATTTCGATCTTCCAGCTTTGGAAATAAAAGACACGTTAAATATGAACGTCTGGCAGTCGGAAGATAGAATTAAGCCAGAAATTTCTAGTCGTTTAATACAGATTGCGATGGATTTTTTAGATAATCTAGATGTAGGTAAAGATATGATTCACGATATTATATTAACTGGTTCTCTAGCAAACTATAATTGGACAGAGTTTTCTGATATTGATCTACACATTGTTATGAATTTCAGACATGTCGACGAAAATGTTGATTTAGTCCGTGATTTCTTTAATGCAAAGAAAGCAGATTGGAACAAAATGCATCAAATAATGATCAAGGGTCATGAAGTTGAGATTTATGTTCAAGATGTTAAAGAGCCACATATTTCAACGGGAGTATATTCATTGTTGGAAGATGAGTGGCTTACAAAACCAAACAAAGAATTTCCTAAGATTAATTATGAAACAGTAAAGGTTAAGGCACAATCTATTATGGATCAAATTGATCGAGTAGAAGATCTCTTTAATAAAAACAATTATGAAGCAACTCAAAATATTTCAGAATTAATAAGAGATAAAATTAAAAGGTTAAGAAGATGCGGATTGGCAGAAAAAGGTATTTATTCTACTGAAAATTTAGTTTTTAAAACATTGAGAAACAATGGTTACATAAAAAAAATATTAGATTTTAAAACGATATCATATGATAAAATGATGTCTTTGAACCACAATGCTGTATGACGTATTAATAATTTGTATTATATTCTTCAATCTAATTGACACAGGTGCCACTCTGTGGTTGGTAAATAATCAGTTTGCAACTGAAGCAAACCCTTTAATGCTGCAAGCGTTAGAATATAGTCCCTCATTTTTCATTTTTGTTAAATTATTTCTTGTTTTGGGAGGCTGTTACATTCTTTGGAAAAACAAAGGCAAATACATCTCTAAGTGTTCAATTGTGGCTGCTTTTATGGTATACTTTATATTAATGTTGTATTTTTGTATTAATATTGTAACAATCACATAGTTATTATTGTATGACAAAGTATGTCAAAATATTATCATTAATATTAATATTGTTTGGATGCGGGAAAGTCGATCCTAAAATAGTTAATGGAATTCCAAAAAAAGATGTATGGACGGTTATACCGAAAGACTCGGAACCTACAATTGCTCCCCCGCCAGACGTATTCCAAATACAGGACGTACAAAAAAAAGAACCTGACGTCTCTGATGAATATAAAAAAGACTGCTGGGAAGCTGTTTGGCTAAGGTGTCCTCCGTATAATGAGTATTGGATTGCGGAAGCGGTTATCGATACTTGTGACGATTTTAAGGTTGTTATAATTGATAACTGCAAGATGCAGCATGAGTGTGATCCTAATGATCCTATTATAGCTATTCAAACTTGTCAAACAGAAGATGGATTCTCTGGTCAGCAATATGTTGTTTGCGATAAGGGAAAAGTTGATTTAACAGACTGTTGGCCATGTGACGATGATGAAATATGTGATCTCGAAGATAATGATTGTGATGGAGTTGTTGATGAAGGATCTTATGAATGCACAACAGATTGTGAGACTGCTCCTGCATATTGTGTAGATGGTAAAATGATCTGCACAGCTGAAGATCCTCAAGAGGAAATATGTGATTTTCTCGACAATGACTGTGACGATGAAATTGACGAGCACCAAAGAAATGCTTGTGATAAATGTGGGCCGCTTCCAAAAGAAGTGTGCGATGGTATAGATAACGACTGCAACGGCTTCTTGGACGAAAATCTACTTCAAGAATGCGAAACAGTTTGCGAAAAAGGCTATGAAATATGTATTAGTGGTATGTGGTCTAATTGTACAGCACAACAGCCAATTGAAGAATATTGTAATGCAGAAGACGACGATTGCGATGGCAATATAGACGAAGGACTTGATTGTGTTTGTGGGGCTGCCGATATTGGTATATTAATACCTTGTATGGAAGATCCGTTAATTTGTGGACAGGGATATAAAACTTGCGAATGTGCTGTAGCGCCTCCAGAAGGACAATTATGCACTGAGTTTGGAATGACCGAATGTAAAGCATCTTGTTTTTACTTTCCTCCTCCGTCAGATGTTATCTGTGATGAACACAAAGGTCTTGTAATATCAGAAATTTGTAACAATCATGATGATGATTGTGATGGGGAAATAGATGAAGATCTTTTCAAACAATGTTATACAGGTCCTCCGGAAACATTAAATATTGGCATATGTAAGCCGGGATCTTTAATATGTAGCGCGGGGAAATGGGGCAACTTCCTTGATGAACTTTTCATAGATGACATGTGCTTTGGAGAAGTTTTACCTCTACCGGAAGAACTCTGCAATGGATTAGATGATAATTGTGATGGCGAAATAGAAGACGATATGGAAGACACAGATATATTATTTATATTAGATACATCTGGTTCTATGGGCGATGAGATCGAAGCAATCATATCTGCCCTTAGTAAGTTTGCCCTTTATTATAGTGATGAAAGTGTCATTAAATGGGGATTAATATTTGGACCAATACATGAGGTTGTTAAGTTGGATACCGGATCGAACATAGCTACGGAGTCTTTAAAAATAAAACATGACTTTTCCGGGTTTAGTTCATTTTTGACAGCGTTAACTACAACTGACTTTGCTGCTATCGATGGCTCACGTGAGATGTTATATGATGCTATATATCTTTCTCTTTATCCTCTCGCGAATTCTAATTTTATTGAGTATGATCATCTCGAGATAGCATGGATGATGATGTATTCAAACCTGTTAATATATTCAGATCCTCCGATACCTAGTTTCATTTTAAGTTGGAGAGGGTCTCCAAATATGGCCAATAGAGTTGTTGTTATTCTGACAGATGAAAATGGACAAAGTTATATGGATCCGTTGATAACAAATGATATTCTATTAAAATTGCAGGGCGGTGTTAAAGATTTGAGTGTGTTTGTTTTTAGTCCAACCTCTACTGCTAACGCGATGACATGGGATGGTACTTATAAAGGTTGGGAGAATCTTTGTCAAGTTGGAAATGGTCAATGGTTTGAATTAACAAATGATTCAGAAGAAATATTTAACAATTTAATGCAAATAATAGATAATACTGTATGTGAATAATGGCAACAAGGAAATTATGTAACTATTTATAATTATTATGAATTATACTATTCAAAACAATACAGGCAAAGACGCAGCTACATTAAATGGAATGGTTGATGCCTATTTTCCATATGCTCAAAAAAATATGGGTTTTGACGAACCTGTTACAATAATTTTTGAATCTGATTTAGAAAATTCAAAAAATCCACTTGGAAAAACAGCATACTATGATCCATCAAATTATACGGTTGTTTTATTTACTGACGGTAGACATCCGAAAGATATAATGCGATCTCTATCTCACGAACTAGTTCATCACAAACAAAACTGCAACGGTGAATTAAGTGGTCTTGCAGGAGAACAGGGCTATGCTCAAACAGATCTGGGTCACAGAATAGAAGAAGAGGCATATAGCTTGGGAAACACTTGTTTTCGAAACTGGGAAGATAGTTTGAAGAAACAAAATAATGAAACTAATTATTCTAGAAGGGGAGAATCCATGCAGAAAATTAAAGAGATGTTTACAGAAAAATTTAAAAAACTTACTGAGGAGAATAAAAACATGAAATTTACTAGAGACGACATCAGAAAAGTTGTCGAAAAGACTGTGAAAGATATCATTGCTGAACGAGCAGAAACGCACCTAGCTTCGACGGAAGCAGTTTCTGAAGGCAATGATGTCAAGAAGCATCTTAACGAGGACGATGGCATAGCTATGAGCATCGACGGCATATGGTCCCCTAATCATTATTGCATTCATCATGGCGGAGTAAATCATAATGGAAAAACTGAGATGGCTGAAGCTGTGAATCATAATTATGACGAAGGCCTAGGTCGCGTAACACACTATGATATGAAGCTTGAAGATGGTACAATTCTTGAGAACGTTGCTTCCGAAGATATTCAAGTGACAAATGCTTCTTTAGCTGAAGGCCATGGTCACGCAATGAAGCGCGATGATGACAAGAAAAAACCAGATTTTCCAGATCTGGATGGTGATGGGGACAAGGATGAATCCATGGAGGATGCCTTAGAAGACAGAGAAGAAGAAGAAAAAGACCTTAAAGAAGAAGAGGAACTGGTGGAAGATAAACAGTATTCAGATTTGTTAGATTGCAGGCAACAATCCCACAGCGTGTCGAGCTGGAAGCGAGCAGACGCGGAGCATGCATGTATGGAAAGGAAAGGATATAGCTTCGATGGGCAGACCGGTAATTATTCAGGAGGCCCTTCGTCCGTAAAGCGTAGGGGTGTTGGCACATCTGGACACCTGTTTCACGAAGGCCAGGAAGAAACAGAAGAACCGCTCAAGGAGTGGTATGACAATTCACTTTTCAAGAAACTCTTGAAAGAATCAACAAGGAGAAAGAAATAATGGGAAGTCCAAGACTTAGAAAATTGAGAAAACTTAGAAAAGCTAAACAGCCGACTCAGACTGAAGTTGAAAAGGCTCCAGAAGAAGTTGTTGTTGAGAAAGTAGTTGATACTGATGAAGTAGAGACTAAAAAATCAACGCCAAAGAAGAAAAAGTCTCTTTGGTCAAAAAAGACGAGTGAATGAACGATTGGGGCTCAATGACACGCAGATTTTTACTTGGAGAAGGGCATAGTCCCCCAAGCGTGCGCAGCTATATTCAGTCGTTGACTGAAACACTTAAAGCACTTAGTCCAAAAACTCAAACAGAAAAAAGAAGAATAGAAATTGCTCTAGAACATGTTAGAGAAATTAAACGTCACGCAAGGAAACTTGAAGAAAGAGTTATGATGCTCGAAGAAAAGTTGCAGGTTCTGGAAGAGGATAAAAAATAATGGGTGCCGCTGGAGGTCATATGCCTCATCCTTTTGACCTTCCTGGTGTAAAGGACGGCAACGATTTAATAAACTTCTTTAAAGAGGCTATTAAATCTCTTAAGGAAAATAAAGCAACTTTAAAGATCGATGGCGTCAATGCCAGTTTTAAATTAATAGATGGTCCTCGCGGAAAAGAATTTGCTGGCGATAGAGCCTCTTTAAGCCCTTTAGATGTACAAGGTTTAACTGCGAATAATCTAGACAGAAGATTTAAACCTCAAGAAAATCCTGAAACTGGGGAATTAGAGCCTCATGGAATGGTTGAGGCCTATAATAACTTATTAAATATCTTTAATGAATCCATTCCTGACATTGTGGATGAGTTGAAAGTGTTAGGAATGTGGGAAAATCCTACTCTATTCTTTAATACAGAATATGTTGAAGGTCAAACTAACGTATTAGAATATGATCACGATTTCTTAGCAATTCACAACGTTGGACAAATATATGAAAAGAAATCCAAAAAAGGATATAGGCCAGGAGTTCCCAGGCCGGATGATGTTCCAGGAACTGTTTTTTCAACATCCCTCACATTAGACAATTCGCAGGAAAGAGCCTTAAAAAGTTTATTAAATAAAGTTAAAAAAGTTGCCAAAAGGCATAATTTTAAAGTTTATGGCACTGTTCCTATTGCTTTTAAAGAAGCAGCAAGTATTGATTTAGAACGTGTGTTGTCGGAAAATTTTACTGTCGTATATGATGAAGATTTTAATGATTCTCAAACAGCTTCATTAGAGCAATGGTTGAGCATCGCTAAAAACCCACGCCATAAAAGCGTGACTTTGGCCGATGGGGGGAAAATCGGAGCTTTAAGTAAAGAAATATATACTTCAATTTTAAATAAAAAATCTTTGTCACATTTGTTGGCGGTACCGGAGGGTGTAGACTCCTCACAAATGGCTCAGGATGCAATTGACGGCGCGGTTTTTTATCATGCAACAAGAGTTTTAGGAAGAGAAGTCCTCAACGCATTGACAAGCGATATGGGAGATGCACAAAACCACGAGGGCGCTGTCGTTGTCGACAAGAAACGTTTCGGCGTGGATATGGTAAAAATTACTGGCGATTTCATTCTTGGAGGAATGGCTTCAGCTTTTAGAAAAAGCGAAACAGATGATATCGAGCCTATGAAATGTAAAAGGACAATTGCTCTGATTCCGGGAGCTTATAAACCTCCTCACAAAGAACATTTAAACATGTTAAAGCATTACTCTAAGATAGCTAATAGAGTTCTTCTTTTTGTTTCCCCTAGAACTAGGGGTTCAGATAATTCAGAACAACACCATGTTACAAAAGAAATGTCAGAGCAGATTTGGAAACTTTATATAAAATCGGAAGGATTGCGTAATGTTAAATTATTGCCAACTGATTCAGCTTCTCCAGTAAAAACTTCTATAGAGTGGATAGCTAAGAACCATAAAAGAAAAGACTGTATAATTCTGGGGGCTAGTACAAAGCCAGACGATAGAGGGGTTCCTGATGTGGAAGGAAGATTTGACATTGGAGGAATTGAAGATTATCTTGAAGAACAGCACAATATAACATCAGACATGGTTACAATATTGAATCCTGTGGATCCAAATTTGGTATATACTTTCACTGTTGACATGAGCGCCACTGATTTCAGAAAAGCTTTGGTTAAAAAAGATTATCAAAAAATTAGACAATTCCTTCCAGATAAAGTCGATGAAAATCAAGTATTAAATATATTAGGTATACCGCCAGAACCTGAGCTAGAACTAACGCCAGAAGAACCCGGAGAAGAAATATTTTCCGAAACCAAAAAAAAAGGAGCTACCTTTGCCACTATTTATGGGTTAATAGAAGAGGTCTTAGACGAGCAAACAGAACCCTTTCAAATTAAAGTTCGTAAAAAACATTCTAGAATGAAGAATCGTCTCATCGGTAAGGGCGGAAATAAACATTACGGTGGTGGCAAAGGCCATTCTCGGTCATCGATGAAAAGAACTAATAGTTCCCCTCCGTTAGGAGAAGATATAAAAATTGTGGAGATACTAGAAGATCCAGATTACTGGGCCGGCGAGCGTCGTCTAAGTCCTGAAGAACTTGATCAGTGGACTAAAGAAGCTAAAAGAATTTGGAGAGAGGCCGAAGATAAAGCCGAGCTAGAAATTTTAAAAAAACTCATGCGTGAGTTCGATGATGTAAAATTCGAACAGGGGTTAAAAAATTACAATCTTTCTACGCCCGAGGCCGGAAACATAAGACAAGGTAGAACCGCCTTTATTTGGCTTAACAAATATGGTATTCCTACAGGATATTCTACTGTAACAAAGGAATTACTCGGGTCACCAGAACATATCGAGAAAATGGAACATCTGTTACAAAAAGGATATGAAGATGATTTAGCAGATATAGAAGCAAAAAAAGCCCGGCAGGCAGATACCAGACAGCTTGAAGAAGAAACTGTTGATGAAATAAGTTCAATAGAATTCACATCTGGTAGAGGGTCATTCAACGAAGCATGCTGTCAGGACCCAAACTGTAAAGAATATTATGGTTTAGATTGCGGCGAGACATATATGGAACCACATATGCACCAGGATGCGCCGGATGAAGAAATAGAAGAAATATCTACGGTATCTGTAGGAGGAATGGAGATGGGCGCGCGAAAAAAGAAAAAGAAGAATTCTTTGATTCGTCAAGAAGAGTTGATTAATGATATTGTTAACTATTTAATGAGTGATAGGAGCAAGAAAAAATGAGTATCGAAAGAAAAGAATTAGCTGAAGAACTTTTATTGAGAGAATATATAAGAAAAGCTATAAAAGTAGTAAAGAATAAAAGACAAAAAATAAAAGAGCAGCAAAATGAGGAAGAAGACCAGTTCCGTAAAATAATTCATAAGATGATTATTAAAGAAGCGAAAAAGGTACCTAAATGGGAGTCTTATGGAAAAAATAATTTAGATGTTATGCTCATGAAAACAAATTTTTTGGATTCTTTGGAAACCGGTTATAAATCTTTAACAACAACCGTCGAACAAAGAAATTCCTACAAAAACCATATTATGCAAAATGTCAAAAAAACTCTCAATCTTGAAAAAGCAAAAGAAATTCAAGGAGACCAATCTATTAATTTAACTGAAGACGAAGATGACGTTAACATGACTATTGATGGCGGAGAATTAATGGGCCTAAAGCCTGAAGATGAAAGGGTAAAGGAAGAAGACGGTCAATTGGATGATTTCAAAGTTGAAGGGGACGATTACAGCGGGCTAAGAGAAGCTTATGAAGCTTTTCATTTGATTGAAGATACTCTTCTAAAATTTTGGAAGAAAATGGATTTAGAGGAAGATAAAGATATCTTTTATGACAATTTGGTTGAACAAGTCAATTTGTATTTTGATAAATGGGAGGGAGAATTAGATTTAACTCCCGAAGGTGTCCCAGATATAGAACAACCAGCTGAAGAACCTACTATAGAATTAGAGCCTGAAGAAGAAACAGATATAGAGCTTTAAAAATGGCTGAAAGAATAAAAAGCAATCATACCTTAGACAATCATGGTGACCGGTGGGATTCCGCTGTAACGAGTCCTATATTTACGGCCTCGATGACATTTAACGGCCACAGTAATTTACCTTATGAAAATGTAGCTGGTGAAAGATATTTTCGAAACAGGTCACATTTGATTTCTTGTACTTCTAGCACAAATGTTGGTGAATACACTTCTCCAGATCATTCTACTTTAAGTTTTTCTGATGCTGAACAAGATGATGGAGAAAACATACCTGCTGATGGTGTATTTTCAATAGCTATTTGGGCTCTCAGAAGAGCTAGTCATTTTCATGGTGTAGTTGGAAAGTGGGACTCATATGATGGCGGTGCCAATGGAAATCCAGGAAACGCAAGAAGAGAATGGCAAGTTATGTGGAGCAATTTCAATGATTGGGAATTTCTCATGTTCGATGAAACAAATAATGCACAATTAGGCGTCAAATATACAACAGATATAGCGCAAGATACATGGCAGCATTTTGTTTTAACATATGATGGCCGGGGTGAGCGGCATGCCGCTGTAGAAGGTTGTAAAATGTATATTAATGGGGCAGCTGTTAGTACAGCTTCGGGATCTCAAGTGTCGAATAAAACAGCCTTCAGAAAAACACGCAAAAAAGAAGGGCCTTTATATGTTGGAGGTTGGCATCATCAAGATCAAGATCCACATAAATCTGGTTCTTTTTCTTCCGGATGGTATCATATGAATGGTCAAATTGCAGAGATTTCCATATGGAATAGAGCTTTGACAGCAGGAGAAGCATCAGACGTATATAATAATGCGCGCTGGGATCTTTTAAACAAAAAAACTGGCGGGCCGATAGTTGGTGGGGCTAAACATATATGGAGATTTGGAAATAATCACCCCCCGGTATATTCCGGCGGTGCTGAAGTGCAGGACGCTTTGAATGGAGCTAATCGAGGCGCGATGACAGGTGATGGCACGTATCAAGCTTCCGGCACGACGGCCGGCCTTAATGGTGGAAACCCAGAAAATGGAAATTATATATATGATAGAGTTGGCACAGCTCATCTTTATGGAAATCATTATTGTACTTCTAGCGACGTTACAGTTTCTTCTTCAGTTACTGCGGCAAAAGACACAGATAGGCCAGATCATGCAGACATATTAGCAGCCTCTAATGATCCAACTTCTCTCACCTGGGGAAGAACAGCGCAAGAAGATTTTGATGCTGCAGCTCACGGTAATACTGCTACAAATTTTCAATTGAAGCCTTTGTTTATTAGTTCACCTGGGATTGGAGGAGTTAGACTTGGTTTAACTGGTTCGACTAGCAAAGCTTCGGGACATGGAACTAGTGAAATAACCATCACTGATGACGGTGGCACCTTCACCGCATATAAATCAACAATTGGTTAACAAAATAGAAAATATGTGCTACAATGTACTAGATCTTACTGATAAGACAAAATTTTAATTATGGCTTGGCATAAAAAGAAAAAAATTCATGGAAAAAATAGATATTATTCTTTAAGTAATATATTAAGAAAAGAAAATAAATCTCATGATGAATTTGAAGTTATGTTAAATAATTTAACTTTAGAGGAAATTATTGGACTCAAATTAGAATTAGCTGCAAAGTCTGCTGGTGGGTATTTATATGGCATACCTATATTCTCAGCAATTCCCTATTTAGTTAAAGATGCTATATTAAAATATTCCTTATCGGCTACCAGATCTAAGAAAGAGGCCGCTAGATTTTTAGGCATTAACTTAGATCATTTCAAAAAATTGCTTAAAAAATATAATACAGAATATTATTTTAAAGATCTTGACAATAATTAAAATATAGTGTATAATTACTTCAGTTCTTTTAAATTTATGGGGGTGTCCTGGTTTCGACAGGGATTAAGATAATATTTTGTGCAAGACTGTGTGAATGGCACAGCATAAACATTCAACTTTTTAACTGCCAACGATAATGTTGAAGTTGATTACGCCTTAGCTGCGTAATCTGAGGCTGCTAGTAGCCTTATTC
>TARA_R110002074_G_scaffold188887_1_pt1 | contig 16530 bp, 12 predicted proteins | sample TARA_R110002074 | Tara Oceans TARA_R110002074 (sample SAMEA4397215) | marine metagenome | biome: Polar Biome; feature: [MIX] marine epipelagic wind mixed layer (ENVO:01000061); material: water (ENVO:00002006), including particulate matter (ENVO:01000060) such as... | depth 10-100 m
GCAATCTCCTGAAACTTCTTGGCGATCGCCTTGAAGATTTCCCAGTCCGATTTGCTTTCATAAGCCGGGTCGACAGCCGCCTGCAGCGGGTGGATGAACGGGTGCATGTCGGACGTATTCATATCGTCCTTCTCGTACCAACTGGCAGTCGGCAGAACGATGTCGGAATAAACGCAGGTCGTGCTCATCCGGAAGTCGATGGTTACCAGCAGGTCCAGCTTGCCGCGCGGCGCATCTTTGTGCCATTTGGCTTCCTTGGGCAGTTGCTTTCCATCTTCGCCAAGGTCTTTGCCCATGACGCCATGGTCGGTCCCCAGCAGGTGCTTGAGGAAATACTCGTGCCCCTTGCCGCTCGATCCAAGCAGGTTGGAACGCCACACGAACAGGTTTCGCGGCCAGTTGGCTGGGTTATCGGGATCTTCGCATGACATTTCCAAGTCGCCAGACTTCAAATTCTCCGCGACATAGTCCGGGATTTCTTTTCCCGCTGCTTTCGCCGCCTTCGCCACCTCGAACGGGTTGGTCTTGAGTTGCGGCGCAGACGGCAGCCAGCCCATCCGCTCAGCGCGAATGTTATAGTCAATCAGGCTTGCGTCCCAGTCACCCTTGGGGGCTGTGGGAGACAGGATCTCAGACGCCTCAAGCGTCTCGTAGCGCCATTGATCCGTGTGGGCATACCACGCGCTCGTCGAATTCATGTGCCGTGGCGGACGGTTCCAATCCAGCGCGAAGGCCAGAGGTTGCCAGCCCGTCTGCGGACGCAGCTTTTCCTGACCCACATAGTGCGCCCAGCCACCGCCGGATTGTCCGACGCAGCCGCACATGACCAGCATGTTGATGACACCGCGATAGTTCATGTCCATATGGAACCAGTGGTTCATCGCCGCACCGATGATGATCATCGACTTTCCGTTTGTTTTTTCAGCGTTGTCCGCGAATTCGCGGGCGACATGGATGATTTTATCAGCCTTCACGCCAGTGATCTTTTCGGCCCAGGCTGGTGTGCCTGGCATGTCATCGCCAAAGTCCGAGGTCACCCACTCACCGCCCAGACCCCGGTCTAGACCATAGTTGGCGCAGAACAGGTCGAACACGGTGGCGACGGTGATTTCGCCGTTGGCAGTTTTGATCTTCTTCACCGGAATGTTGCGGGTCAGGATATCGGGATGGACGGCATCGGTCTTGAACTGACCGAAAGCCTCACCGCCAAAATATGGAAAGTCGACGCCGACAACGTCATCGTAATCCTCTTCCAGTACGAGGCTCATCTTCAGCCTCGTTTCAGCTTCCTTTGCTTTTTCTTCAAGGTTCCATTCGCCGTCTTCACCCCATCGGTAACCAACCGAACCGTTAGGTGACACGAACTCCTTCGATATCTCGTCAAAGGCCACGGTCTTCCATTCGGGATTGTTCTCTTCGCCCAACTTGCCGTCTAGATCATCGGCGCGCAGGAAACGGCCCGGCACAAGGCGGCCGTCTTGTTCGTCTAACTTCACCAGCATCGGAAAGTCGGAGTATTTGCGCGTGTAATCTTCGAAATACTCAGTCTGCCGATCAAGGTGGAATTCGCGCAGGATCACGTGACCAAAGGCCATCGCCAGCGCGGCATCGGTGCCCTGCTTGGCATTCAACCAGACATCGCCGAACTTCGCGGCCTCGGAATAGTCCGGGCAAATGACAGCGGATTTTGTGCCCTTGTAGCGTGCCTCTGTATAGAAGTGCGCATCCGGTGTCCGTGTCTGTGGCACATTCGAGCCCCAGAGCAGAAGATAGCCAGCATTGTACCAGTCGGCACTTTCGGGAACGTCGGTCTGTTCGCCCCACGTCATAGGTGAGGCCGGTGGCAGGTCGCAATACCAGTCATAAAACGACATACAGACGCCGCCCATCAGGCTCAGGTAGCGGGAGCCGGCGGCATAGCTGACCATCGACATGGCAGGGATTGGCGAAAAGCCGAAGACGCGGTCCGGGCCATAGGTCTTGGCGGTATAGGCATTTGCGGCGGCGGTGATCTCGGTGGCCTCGTCCCATGTGGCGCGCACAAAGCCACCCTTGCCGCGCGTCTCTACGTAAGAGGCGCGGAGGATCGGATCGGCCTGCAGCTTGGTCCAGGCTTCGATCGGGCCCAAGGTCTCCCGCATCTTGCGCCAGACCTTCATCAGGCGGCCGCGCACCAGCGGGTTCTTCACCCGGTTGGCGGAATAGAGATACCAGCTATAGGATGCGCCACGGGCACAGCCGCGTGGCTCATGGTTGGGCAGATCGGGACGCGTGCGCGGGTAATCGGTTTGCTGCGTTTCCCAGGTCACGATCCCGGATTTTACGTAGATCTTCCAACTGCACGACCCGGTGCAATTCACACCGTGGGTCGAACGGACGACTTTGTCGTGCCGCCAGCGATTGCGATATGTGTCTTCCCAATCGCGGCTCTCACGGGTCACCTGACCGTGGCCGTTCGAGAACTGTTCCAGTTCTTTTGACTGGAGGAAGTTCAATCTGTCGAGCAGGTGGCTCATGTCTTGTTCCTTTCTTATTCAGCGGGTTGGGCAGCGGCGGCAGTGCCGCGACCACGTTCAAGATCATGGAGAAGCCCACCGGGTCGAGTGTAGAAAATCCAAGTCACAATCAGGCAAATCACGTAGAAGCCCAGGAAGGCCCAGAGAGCGCCATTCGGTGCCCCCGTCACTGCAATGGACGTGCCGTAGAGCTTGGGAATAAAGAACGCGCCATAGGCGGCAATTGCTGATGTGAAAGCAATGATCGCCGCACTTTCACGCTCGGCCTGCTTGCGGCTCGCCGCAGCATCCAGGTCGGGCATGAGACGTGGGATTTCGCGGCCCATGATCGCCGGGATCATCTGGAACGTGGACGCATTGCCGACACCGGTCAGGAAGAACAGCGCCATGAAGCTGATAAAGAAGCCGGCAAAACTACCCCCCTCGCCACCCGACGGCAGAAAGCTGATGACACCGAAGACTGCTATGATCATTCCCAGGAAGGTCCAGAAGGTGACCCGCCCGCCACCAAAACGGTCGCTGACCCAGCCTGTGCCAGCGCGGCTAAGTGCGCCGACAAGTGGGCCAAGGAATACGTATTGCAGCGCATTCACATCGGGAAACAGAAGCCGTGTCAGCAACGGAAACCCTGCCGAATAACCGATGAAACTGCCAAACGTCCCCGTATAAAGCACGCACATCACCCAGTTGTGGAACCGGCTGAAGATGATTGCCTGATCTTTGAAGCTCGCTTTGGCATCGGCAATATCGTTCATGCCAAGCCATGCCGCAGCGGTCGCGATCAGGATAAACGGCACCCAGACAAAACCTGCGTTCTGCATCCAGAGCTGGCTGCCATCGTCCAGCGTGACCGGCGCACCGCCCATGGCCCCGAAGACCCCGGCAGTGATGACAATCGGCACAAGGAACTGCATGACCGACACCCCCAGATTGCCAAGGCCCGCATTCAGTGCCAGCGCATTACCCTTCTCGGCTTTGGGGAAGAAGTAGGCAATATTGGCCATCGACGACGCAAAGTTACCGCCGCCAAGACCACACAGCAGTGCCAGCGCCAGAAAGATCAGATAAGGCGTTTCAGAGTTCTGTACCGCATACCCGATGCCAATGGCCGGCAAGAGCAGCGAGGCCGTCGATATCGTCGTCCAGAGCCGGCCTCCGAAGATTGGCACCATGAAGCTGTAGAAAATGCGCAAGGTAGCGCCGGACAAGCCCGGCAAGGCAGCCAGCCAGAACAACTGCGATGATCCAAAGTCGAATCCGATAGCAGGCAGGCGTGCCACCACCATTGACCAGACCATCCAGACCGAAAAAGCCAGAAGAAGCGCGGGGATCGAGATCCAAAGGTTCCGCCGGGCGACGGCGCGCCCTTTTTTGTCCCAGAAATCCGCGTCCTCCGGCTGCCACTCGGTCAGGGTCCGCGGCATGGTTGTCCGCTCAGCCGAATGGATTTCCTGCATCTCGGGAAGTTCTGGAAGCGCATCAAGCGCCGGACCATGTGCTGCCCGTTCCATCGCACGCACGGAGAAGTGCATCCAACCCAGAGAGATCGCCACCACAACGAACAGCAACGCGAAGGCGCTTGTGTAGATGCCGGTTAATTCCAGCAAGGCACCGAAACCGACGGGAAGAACGAAACCGCCAAGGCCGCCGATCATGCCTACAAGGCCACCGACCGCGCCAACATGGTGCGGATAATAGACCGGGATGTGCTTGAACACGGCCGCCTTGCCGAGGCTCATGAAAAAGCCCAAGACGAATAGCGTCATGACGAAGGGCACGACACCCATCTGGGTCGAAAAGGAGATCGGCCCATTCTTGCTTTGTATTACGTAGTCGGTCGGCGGATAAGATAACATGAACAGCAACACGAGGCTGAAGCCTAAGGTCCAGTACATGACCGATCGGGCTCCGAACTTGTCGGACAGGTGGCCGCCATAGGCGCGGAACAGCGAGGCTGACAGGGAGAACGCCGCCGCCGACATGCCCGCAGTCCGCACATCAAGGCCGTAGACCTCGATCAGGTAGTGGGGCATCCACAGCGCCAGCGCCACGAAGCCTCCGAAGACAAAGAAGTAATAGAGCGAGAAGCGCCAGACCTGAAGGTTCCGGAGCGGCGCGAATTGCTGCGCAAAGCTCGGGGCCTTGGCACCAGACTTTCGCCGCGCAACCAATTCGGGATCATCCTTGGCAAACACGAAGAACACGACCGCCATGATCGCAAGGCCGATCGCCCAAACATGGGCTACGCCCTGCCAGCCGTAGGCCACCATCACGAAGGGGGCCACAAACTTGGTTACGGCCGCGCCGACATTACCAGCGCCAAAAATGCCAAGGGCTGTGCCCTGATGGCCCGCGTCGTAGAAGCGCGAGACATAGGCAACGCCAATGATGAAGGACCCGCCAGCGAGGCCGATGCCAAGCGCCGCGACAAGATACATAGTGTAGGTCGAGGCGAAGGTCAGTGCCCAGGTTGCCATTGCGGTCAGCAGCATCTGCGCGGTGAAGACCAGACGGCCGCCGTATTTCTCGGTCCAGACGCCAAGAAACAGGCGCGTAATCGACCCAGTCAAAATGGGAGTTGCAACGAGAAGGCCGAATTGCGCCTCATTGAGGCCAAGCTCAGCTTTGATCCCCACGCCAATGATCGAAAAAATCGTCCAAACCGCAAAGCAGGCCGTAAAGGCAACGGTGCTGAGCCCGAGGGCTCGAGTTTGATCGGCTTTCCGGACTGTTCCGGTACTGTCCATGATAGGTCCCCCTGGCGTCTGTGCTTGCGGCATGCCCATTGCGGGCTTGCCGACAGAGGTGGAGGGTTTCGGGCCTGCAATGCTTGATCTGGATCAAATTGTGGAAATTACATAACGAAATAAATGGGTTATAAAAATATATCAATCCAAACTCTACGGCACATCAAGCCGGTTGTGGCGGGGATCAATCTGCTGCTTGACATTTATCAAGTGAGCCCAAAAGATACCTCATATCGGAAAAATGGAGATAAACGCGAACATGGCTGAGTCGTATAAGGAAGACGTTCGAGGCCTCGCATTATTTGCCGACATGGACGAGACAAATTTCGGTGCACTCATGCGCGGAGCTTATGTCCAGAATTTTCCGCCCCGAATTGATTTGATTCAAGAAAATGAACCGCCGGACTTTCTGCATGTCGTTCTGTCAGGTACCGTAGATCTGTTCTCGGCATGGAATGGCCGGGAAACGAGCATGGCGACTGTCAGACCCGTGTCGACGTTCATTCTGGCCGCCAGTGTACGGAATTTACCCTATCTGATGTCTGCCAGAACACTAGAAAAAAGCCGCATAGCGCTCATTCCTTCGCAGGATGTAAGAGAAGTGTTTGCAGCCGATGGTGCCTTCGCTCAAGCGATCGTTTCTGAACTCGCACAATGCTATCGATCCGTTGTCAAGAACACCAAGGATCTGAAGCTGCGGACATCGCTTGAGCGGCTGGCGAACTACCTCCTGCGTCAACGGGAGCGCACCGGATCCACCGAATTTGATTTGACCATGGAGAAAAGACGGCTGGCATCCTTTCTAGGCATGACGCCTGAAAACCTAAGCCGCGCGCTCAAAGGGCTCGAGCCCTACGGCGTCAAAGTGTCGGGAAACCACATCGCCATCAGCGATCCTGCGGATTTGACCCGATTTGCCAAGCCGAACCCATTCATCGACGACTATTCATCATAAGGACATAACATGACGAAAACTATGCCCGGCGCTGCAGAACCCCGATATCTGGAGCGCTTATTCCGGGCTCGGAAAGGCTTGTGCTGTCGCAGGGCCGCTCACTGGCCGCGAAAAACGCCTCGTGAAACTTCGCCCCGCGATTGGAGCGAATTCGGCAGGGGCCGTCCACTCCCACACACGACGCGCGCGCTCGGAAGGCATTGAATGAGACACAATTCAGCAAGTGGCCCCGTTGGCTATCGGCCCGCTAGGATTGCCCCCCACGGTCGCCGCTAAGACCTGGATTGAGGATCGGAAATCCCCGCAAACTCTCATTATGAATGAGGGAGCCTTAGGGGGGGCAGATCAGGGCAATGAAAGAATTTTCTAGGCGGTTTGAAAGAGACCGAAATCAGTTTGGAGGATGCCCCTCCTATTTAAGATGCCGACGCTTATAACAAGAACGGAAAGTTACTGCGTCATATTTGACTCTGTAAGACCGAGTACGTTTCCGAAAAAGTATCCGACACCCAGCAAAATAATTGAATAGCTTAACCCTCCAATCAAGTTCCAGAGCAAGAACTGGTGCCGGGACATCCCTGACATTCCGGCCACGACAGGCACAATTGGCCTCAACGGCCCGAGAAAATGACCTGCTACGATGCTCATTGGACCATATCTCGCGAAAAACCACCTGCCGCGGTCGAGGTTTGAAACGGAGAGGATGCGGCGGTCTTTTCTAAAGAGGTATTCCCCTCCTGACCCGATCCGAAAGCTCGCCTGCGCGCCTACGATGGTCCCCGTTGCGACAAACCAGATCATGTCGCCAAAGTCATATACACCTTGCGCCGCGAGCGCCCCGGCGAGAACAACAACTGCTGTGCCTGGCACAAAGACGCTGGTCAGAACCAGAGCTTCGCCAAAAACAAGAAAGCCTACGACCCAATACCCCCACAGTCCAAACGACTCAAGGGACGGTAGAAGATTGTTTAGCCAGCTTTGCATTCTGTGATCGCTAACGAGGTTGACCTATTGGTATGTCTAGGTGTGAAAAAAGCGCGGGGCCTGACAGCGCAGCCACGCCCTCAAATGTCACTCGACATGGTACCATACATATCTCTGCGGCTAAGCCCAAAGAATTGCTTTGTAAACTGAAGACCCCATATCGGTATGACCCATTGTGATACATGATGCGGCAAGGTCGCGTGGCCCAAATGTAAACGCCATTCCCTGACATAACCAAGGCGGAGCGTGTAAAAATATTTGCTTCCGAAATGGCAATCAATGTTGTGAACGACGCGCTGCAAATGTTCGGGGCGCGCGAATATGGCGACAAGGAACCGTTGGAACGCATGTACAGCGACGTCCGTATGTTCGCTATCGGCGGCGGAACGGCACAGATTCTGCGCACCCAGATTGCAGGTTCAATTCTTGGCATCAAAACACCACAGACGCGCGACGGGGCTTACAATAGCTATGCCTGCCAAGCCTCAAGCGGCTGAATAAAAGGCGAAATGATGCAATCTAATCCAGATGACCGCGCCGTCTTTGCGCCGATTACAAAATTTGGGTACTTTTTCAAGATTAGGTGTCGGCGAGGCGACTTTTCAACAAATCCCCGGATTTGAGAAGTATCGGATAGCCGACCATCGAAAATGCGGTGTTGATCTGCTTTAGCGCCCTCAGGGTTTCTTGGTGAATATTGCTGGTATCGATGCTTTCGGCCACCCCCTCACGCAGTCGGCCAATGTGGTTGCGTTGCAGCTTTTGTTCCACCCGGCGCACCTTTTCTTTTGCTGCGACAAGTTCGCGGGCTTCTGCGGGATTTTGGTTCATCATCACATTCAGCGCTAACTGCACATTGCTTTGCACCCGATCAGAGAAATCGTGGATCTCTTCGCGACCCTGAGATGAAAATTTCAGGTCTTGCGAGTCGAGCCGCTTGGCAAGTTCGAGCATGATCCGCGCAATTGCATCCGAGGCGGAGTCGAGGCTGGAGGAGATTGATGCGAGTTCCATAGAGCGACGACCCAGTTCTTCATCCAAACCTGTCCGACCCAGTTTCGCGAGATATAGCTTCACATTCAGGTGCATCTTTTTGATCGTCATATCCTGATCGCGGATCAATTTTCCCCCGGCGGCGTTCCACTCGTCGTAAAGCGGTTCGACTGCAATCAGCATTTGTTCGATTTTCTGCCCCATCCCAAGCAGTTCGCGCGCTGCGCAATCTAATCCACGCTGTGGCCGGTCCAGCGCTGAAGGATCAAGCGCCGTCGCTGTGTCCAATGGGTTGTCGTCTGAGGGTTTGTCCACAATCACGCGGGTCAACACAGCGATGAACGGCCCAACAAACGGGAGCGCCACGATGGCCAACGCCAGATTGAACACAAGATGCAGATTGATCGCTTGGCGCGCGGGGGTGGCACCAAGCCTGCTCAAGAGTTCGGGCATTGCGGATATCAGCAACGTGATCAGAATAGCGCCACCACCGCGCAGCACCAGATTGGCAACAACCATTCGGCGCGACGCAATCGGCGCTGACAGAGTCAAAACATAGGCAATGAGCGCGCCGCCCAGATTGGCACCAAGGATCATCGCGGCCGCAGCAGAGGGCGGCAAGACCGCCTGGCCTGCCAGCGTGACAAACAGCAAAACCGCTGCAACGCTGGAATGTACGATCCACGCAAATCCGGCTCCAAGAACAAAGGCCGTGAGCAGATCACGCCCCAGATAGGCCATCACAGTCTGCGTGCCGGAGTTGCCAACCAGTGGACCAGTCGCCTCGCGGATCATATCCAGCGACACAAATATCAGCGCAAGCCCGATCAGTATTCGGCCAATTTGCCGCGTGTTCCCCGCACTGCGCAAAAAGACAGCTACGCCAATCAGCAGCAACAGCGGGATCAGGAACGCCTGCCGCACCATCAAAAGCTGCGTGACCACCGCTGACCCGACATCCGCACCCAAAAGGATCGCCAAGCCTGCGGCGGTCGCAAGCCCGCCTTTGGCAACAAAGTTGGACACAAGAACAGCGACAGCTGTAGAGCTTTGCAAGAATACCGCAGCCCCCATACCTGTGGCCGCAGCAAGGAGCCGGTTCTTTGCAGAATGCCGCAGCCAAATCCGGAGGGGCGCAGCAAAGCCCCGTTCGACCCCGGTGCGGACCAACCTTACAGCCCAGATTAACAGGGCCGCAGCGCCAGCGATGCTTAGAAGAAATTGAATAAGGTGTGGTTCGTCCACTTTCGGGGCTTTCTGTCAGAGAGCAGGATCAAAAAGGGAATGGTCCGGTGCCTGCCACCGGCCCTATTCGTATGGTTTGAAAGCCCGCGTCCCACCTGTGCAGCAGGCATCCGTCTTCTAGTGTCATGAAGCCTACTGGTGCATCGGCGCGCAGGTCCAAGGCGACTGTGCTGCACGGCGACGGCGCAGAGATCGCGATATGGCCCGCAAAGTCCGACACCATCATGCTGTGAATATGGCCACAAACAATTCGAAGGGGGCCTTTGTGACCAGATATCACGGTGCTTAGAGAGTCACAATTGGTCAATCCGATAGTGTCCATGAACTCAATACCAGATGGGAATGGTGGGTGATGGAGCGCCAAAAGGATTGGCGCGTCTTTTGCCTTGGCCAATGCCTCTTTTAGAAACGACAAGGACTGCGGCAAGAGGGTGCCATTGCCAGCCCCCTCGACCAATGTATCAAGGCCGATCATCGTCAAATCACCAACCTGCTTGACCCAATCCAGCGGGCCGTTCAGGGGCAGTTGATCAGCAAAGGCCGCCCGCATCGGCTCTCGGGCATCGTGGTTGCCGGGGATGACGAGTAATGGCAGATCAAGCGGGGCCAGCAGTTCCTTGAACCGGTCGTAGCTTTCGGCGCTGCCATCATCGCTGAGGTCGCCGCTGACCAGCACGGCATCAATCGGTCCGATCTGGTCACGGATCGCGCCAATCCGGGTGATTAATCGCGCCAAAGCCTCTGCTGTTTCCAACCGCCCCGACACAAGCGCCCCTTCGGGCACGATATGCGTGTCAGAGATTTGCAGGATCGCCGTCATTTGATCCCAGCGCGCAAGAAGGCCTGCACAAATTGGCGTTGGAAGATGAGGAAGGCGATCAGAAGTGGGGCGACCGACATCAGCGTCGCCGCAGAAATCACGCTGATATCCACCCCGTTTTCTGGCGCGCCAAAGATCGAAAGACCGACCGTCAGGGGCCGCGTTTCGGGCGAGTTGGTGACAATCAGGGGCCAAAGGAAGTTGTTCCAATGGGTTGAAACGGAAACCAAAGCATATGCCAGATAGGTGGGTTTCGCCAAAGGCACATAGACCCGCCAGAGAATGCCCAACAGGCCGCAGCCTTCGATCCGTGCGGCTTCGTGCAGTTCTATCGGGACGCCTTTGAAGGCCTGCCGCATGAGGAAAATGCCAAACGCGCTGGCCATATAGGGCATGCCAACGCCGAGGATTGTGTCAAACAATCCAAGGCGCGACACCATCGCATAGTTCTCAACGATCAGCACTTCTGGCAGGATGAACAGCTGCATCAAGACCAGAATGAACACGTAATCCTTGCCCGGAAACTGCAACTGCGCAAAAGCAAAGCCCGCAAGCGTGGTCAGGATGAACTGACCGATCAAGATCACCGTCACCAGCATGAACGTGTTCATGAAATACTTCAGCCAAGGTGCGCCATTCCACGCGACGCGGAAATTATCCAGAGTCCAGGGCGAGAACAGGTTCAGATTGACCGCATCGGATGTGGAATGGGTCGCGGCCCAGAAGGCGAACAGGAGCGGTGCAATCCAGATGATTGCCAAAAGGATCGCGCCAAAGCTGTCCATGAATTTTGTGAGGCTCTTCATTGGTAATGCGTCCTTTTATCCAAGTAGAGGAACTGCACCGCAGCCACGATCCCGAGCACTGCGATCACAAGGATCGTCATGGCGGCGGCATGGGGCGCATCAAAGAAGGCAAAGGCCATTTCCCAGATGTAATAAAGGATCAGCTTGGACGCGTCCGATGGGCCGCCTTTGGTGAGGATGAACAGGTGGTCGATCAGCTTGACCGAGTTGATCATCGCGTTGACGGCGATGAACAACGTGGTGGGCATCAACAGCGGCAGCACAATCCGGCGGGTATAGGTCCAGCGGCTGGTGCCTTCAATGTCGGCGGCCTCCTTGAGGTCTTCGGGAATTGTCTGCAAGGCCGCAAGGTAAAAGATCATAAAGAACCCCGCCTCTTTCCAGATCGTCACGATAATAATCGCCCAAAGCGCAGTTTCGGGCTGGCCCAGCCAGTTCACCGATGGCAGTCCAAATAAGCTGCCGATCTGGTCCAGCACGCCCAGTCCGGGTGTGTAAAAGAACAACCACAGGTTGGCCGCGGCAATCATTGGCAGCACCGTAGGTGTGAAGTAGGCGGTCCGCACAAAGCCCCGCGCAGAGATCTTCGAATTGGCCCAAAGCGCCATGGCCAAAGCGATGCCAATGGAAACGGGGATCGTGATCCCTGCGTAGAGCAGATTGTTTTTGACCACGAGCCAGAAGGTTGGGTCAGCGAACAGATCGGCATAGTTTTCGGTGCCCACATATTCGGTTGGGTTGCGGCGGGTGCTGCGGGAGAACAGGCTCGACCAAAGGGTCGCGATCGACGGATAAAACGCAAAGACTGTCAGCAACACCGCTGCGGGTGACAGCAACAGCCAGCCGTAAATGGCCTGTCTGCGGCGCTCAAGATTCACATGGGCTGACATGACGCGTCTCCGGGTTTTAAGGGGTGGTTGGGCCGATGCGTCGATGCACCGGCCCCATTCGGAAATTTACTGATAGTCAGCCAGCAGGCGCACAGCGGCTGCCTGCGCTTCGGCCAATGCATCAGCGGGGGATTTCGCCCCGGTCAATGCTGATTGGATCGCGTTGTTCAGACCGTCACGAACGCGGGCTGTCTCAAAGGTTGAGAATTCAGCAACGGCGTTTTCCAACTGATTGCGTGCAACCAGTGCCGGCGGGAATTCAGCTGTATAGGCCTTCAGGGCTTCGGTTTCATAGGCGGCTGGTGACACGCCCATGTAGCCCGTAGCGATGGACCATGCAGCAGCCTGTTCTGGCGCTGTCATGAATTGCATCAGCTTAAGCGCTGCGGCGCGTTCTTCGTCTGTTGTGTTTTTGAACAGATAGAAGTTGCCGCCACCTGTGGGTGACCCTTTACGGACATTACCGGGCAGTTCAGCCACGCCAAAGTCAAAACTTGCGCTATCCTTTACCGCTGTCAGGTTACCCGTGGAATGCCACATCATCGCCGTTTGCCCTTCAAGGAACGCCTGACGCAATGTGCCCCATTCGACAGTGCCGGTTGGCATTATGCCATGTTCCGCCGACAACGATTGCCAGAATTCCAGCGTTTCAACGACGGCCGTATCGTCAAAGTAAGTCGTCAGGCCGTCGCCCGACATGACCTCTTTGCCGTTCTGGATGGCAAGTGCTTGGAACATCCAGTATGGGTAGCCGGTTGATGGGATCATCAGCCCGTAGGTATCGCCTTGGGTCAGCGCCTTACCCATTGTGATCATTTCATCCCAAGTGGTTGGCGGTGCCTCTGGGTCAAGGCCCGCAGCGCGGAACAAGTCTTTGTTGTAATAGGCCACGATGGTCGAACGCTGGAACGGAATTCCCCATGTCTGACCCTCGATCAAGCTGTTAGCCATTAACGCTGGGTAAAAGCTGCCGAGCCATTCCTTGTCAGCATCCGTGGTTGCGACCTCTTCAAATGGCACAATCAATTCTTGTTCGATCAGGTCATAAGCATCGATGGAAAACATGACAGCAAGCTGTGCCGACTCACCCGAGGCAAGTGCCGAGAGCGCGCGGACGCGGGTATCATCATAGTTGCCCGAATAGATCGCCGTTACGTTGATATCTGGGTTTACCGCCTCAAAGTCGGCCACGATGCCGTCAACGACTTCGGTCAGCGACCCACCAACGGCAATGGGGTAATACATCGTCAGTTCTGTTTCAGCGCTCGCCGTAACAGCAAGGCCAGCCGCCATCGCAGTGGCCAGTCCCAGTCCAGTTGTCGAAAGTAGTTTCATGTCTCTCTCCCTAGTTTAGATTTTTATTATGGCGCGCAGGCTTCACCTTGCCACCATCCGTCGTCCTGCCCCGTCAAAGACGTGCAGGTTGTCGTTGTGAAAAGTGATATCGATTTCGGCACCCTCGGGCATCATCGACAGCCCAGACTTCAACACGCAGAGGCCTGCGGTATGGGCATGGTTTAACCCAATCAGCGTTTCCGACCCGAGGAATTCGCTTTCGGTAACGATGCAGCTAAGCCGCCCTTCGCCCTTGGGCACGATTTGGATGTTCTCGGCCCTGATCCCGATCGTCTGATCCTCCCCGAAACCTTTTAAGGCCGCAGACCCGATCAATGCCATCGGGGGGGCACCGACAAATTCGGCAACGAATGTGTTGTTGGGCTTGTTGTAAAGATCCTCTGGTGCGCCGATCTGTTGGATGTAACCGTCTTTCATCAAGACAACCGTATCCGCCATGCTCATCGCTTCGGTCTGGTCGTGGGTGACGTAGACCACGGTAATGCCAAGATCGCGTTGCAGTTTTTTGATGTCTTTGCGCACCGAATTGCGCAGCTTTGCATCAAGGTTCGACAAGGGCTCGTCCATCAGACACAGGCGCTGGCCCGCCACAATCGCACGGGCAAGTGCTACGCGCTGACGCTGTCCTCCAGACAATTCGCCCGGCTTGCGATCCTCATACCCCAGCAGGCCCGTAATTTCTAAGGCACGGTGCAGCTTTTGCTGCCGCTCGACCTTGGGAACGCGCCGCACCTTCAGGCCAAACACCACATTTTCGGCGACCGACAGATGCGGGAACAGCGCATAGGACTGGAACACCATCGACAGGTTCCGGTCAGACGCGGCGCTGGTCGTGACATCCTTACCGTCGATCAGGATTTTACCCTCGTCCGGTAATTCCAGCCCAGCCAGCAGGCGCAATGTTGTCGATTTTCCACAGCCCGACGGCCCAAGCAGCGCCGTAAAACTCCCCTCGGGAATATCTAATGAAATCCCTTCGACCCCCAACTGGCCATTCCAGCGTTTCGCCACGTCCTTGAGCACCACAAACGGGAGCGTTGTCATGTCGCTTCTCCTTCGGCCACCAACAGCCTATCGCTAATTTTGTCCAGCAGCGCCGCAAACGCGACCCCAGGTCGCCTGTCAATAATTGTCGTATCGATATCGGTAATGTTGTCACCCAGCGCCGGTGCCTGGCGTCCGAACTTTGACCCGTCGATCACTAAAATGGATTTTTGGGCATTTGCGCGAATTTTCTGGGTGGCACGCACCTCGGTCGTGTGGAATTCTAAAAGGCCGCCATCGTCAGCGATTCCAGCTGCGCCAAAGACAGCAAATTCGGCCCGGAACCGTCCAAAGAAATCCAACACATCATTTCCCAGAATGTCGCGGTCTGGCAGGCGCAGTTCACCACCCGGCAGGATGATCCGATTGGACACTTCCTCGCTCAATGCCATCGCAGCGCTCAGGTTATTGGTAATGACAGTCAAGCCTTTGCGGCGGCGCAGCGCCTGCGCAACACTCAGCGGGGTAGAGCCGATCGAAATAAATACCGTGGATCCATCGGGGATCAACGCGGCTGCGGCCTCACCGATGGCGCGCTTGCCCAAAAGGTTGGTGCCCGCGCGTTGGTCAAATGGTGTGTTCAGAAATTCTTCGCTCAGCTCAATGCGGCCATGAACGCGGTGCAGCATGTCGCTTTCGCACAGCGCATCAACATCGCGTCTAATTGTCTGCATCGAAACATCAAAGCGTTCCGCTAGCGAGCCAACCGTCACCGCACCCTGCTCAAGAACAAGAGCCGCAATTGCGTCTCGCCGATCACGCTTTTTCGATGACATTCTGCCCCCCGAATCTCGAGCTTCTTGTTAGGTTAGGTCGCCTAAAGCAACAAAACAACAAAAACCTGAGCGAACTTACAACGTTTTTACGAAACAGCACCACGATTTCGTGGCAATATTGAGAAATGGGCACCGGAAACCTAGCGATTTTGCAGAAAAAATGTTGTTTTGTTGTTTACGCTTCCCCTTTGAGCCAATACCCTTAGGATGAACGGAAGACAAAGAGACCACTGAAAAAAGCGGGGGCAGCATGTTTACAACGCAATCAATCTTTGATCGATATCAGGAAGTTCGCACCCGTTTTCCAAAAGTTCCTGCCCGGACAGGAACGGGCGATATCTCTTCCTTATTGGATATCGCCGCCGACTTTGATGCCTTCGTCTTTGATGCATTCGGGGTGCTGAATGTCGGCGAAACTATGATTCCGGGGGCTGATCGCAGACTCGATCAGTTGCGCGAACGTGGCTGCGCCATTCGTATCCTGACCAACGCCGCAAGCTATAACCGCTGCGGCGCAATTGCGAAATTCAAGCGTCTGGGCCTCACCCTCGCGGACAAAGAAATCATCACAAGCCGCGAGGCCGCTCTGCGTCATTTGAATGTTGGCCGTTGGGGTGTCATTGCCGCAGACGAGGATCCACTGGTTGACCTGCCTGCCACCGCACTGCGCTTAGGCGACAATCCAAAAGAGTACGATGAGGTAGATAACTTCTTGTTCCTGTCCACGGCGGCCTGGACGCCGGGTCGTCAGGACTTGCTAACGGCAGCCATGCAAAACCGCCCAAGGAACTTATTTATTGGGAACGCTGACCTAGCGGCCCCCCGCGACGATGGGTTTTCAGTGGAACCAGGCCACTTTGGTCATCTGATTGCAGACCATTTTCCTGACAAGGTTCGATTTTTTGGTAAACCATTTCCCGAGGTTTACGATCTCATAGAAGCAACGCTCCCCGACGTACCAGCGGACCGGATCGCAATGTGTGGGGACACGCTGCACACTGATATCCTAGGGGCTGCGGCACGCGGCTGGCGCACTGTTCTTGTGACCCAAGACGGACTATTTGCCGGATATGATACCGACGCGTTTTCGAGGCAATCTAACCTTTTCGCCAATTGGCGTCTTGGCCGTATTTGATGACTAGACCCTGATCGAGGTCCGTTTTGACAAGGCGCGCGCGACGTCCTCGCAGACACAGCAAGAATCCCAGCCCCGCGTGAGATGATGCCCGCTGCGGTAACACACCGCATACAGCTGTCCTTGGTGATGTGGCAGCACCAGACCCTGCTTGGGTGTCAGATATAACCTCCATCAAAACCTATGAGGGGGTCTTGTACCTGGCTGTCGTCATTGATCTCTATTCACGCCGTGTCATTGGCTGGGTCACACAGTCGCGCCAG
>TARA_R110002074_G_scaffold43780_3_pt1 | contig 16513 bp, 15 predicted proteins | sample TARA_R110002074 | Tara Oceans TARA_R110002074 (sample SAMEA4397215) | marine metagenome | biome: Polar Biome; feature: [MIX] marine epipelagic wind mixed layer (ENVO:01000061); material: water (ENVO:00002006), including particulate matter (ENVO:01000060) such as... | depth 10-100 m
TAAGAAGCGAAATCCTAAACTTACTGAAACAGTATATGACTTAGCAAATGAAATCAAAGCACATCTTAAAAAGTTTCAAGAATGATTGGCAAGGGAAAAAGCATTTCGCATACCAGAGCTTCCATGTCCTACGGTTGGAATCAGGAAAAGGATGCAGAAATTGTGTTAAAGGAATTTCTGCATGGTGATTCACCAGCTGAAATCACTCAAGAATTCAAAATGCTCCAAGACCAAAATTACCATTGTAACAAGAATACCCTGTCATTTGTAATCAGCCCAACGATAGAAGATGGTAAGCGATTGGGCAAAAACGAGCTACAAGCCATCACAAAACGCTTTATGCATGAGATGAAGCTAGGCGAACGACAAGCCATTGCTTTTGTTCATCAAGACAAAGACCATAAGCACATTCATTTATATGTCAATCGGATTGATTTTAAAGGCGTAGCGTATAATGATAGCTTCATAGGAAAGCGAAGTCAGCTAGCAGCAGAAAAAGTAGCTGAAAGCATGGGACTCACAACCGTAAAACAAGTACAATTTGAAAAGGAATTCAATCTAAAAGAAATTCGTTCTGAAATGAAACGCAGGCATGACTTGACTATGAAACAATTTCAGCCAAAATCTTTTGATGATTATATAAAATCCATGCAAGCCAATGGAGTAAAAGTCATACCAACGATAAATAATCAAAACAAACTACAGGGCTTTCGATTTGAATTTGATGGTCACAATCTTAAAGGTAGTGAAGTGCATCGCAATATGTCTCTTGGGAATATTGGAAAACAAATGTCAGGAATAAATGGAGCAAGCATATTGAAAGAAAATAATGTAAGCATCAAACTGGCAGGTAAAGTGGTTGACCTAACACCAAACTTGGCTTTAAAAATCACCAAATTCATTATTAAAAGAGCCATTGATAAAGGGATGGGCATAGGATATTAAATTAAACAGAGTAATTATGACAAAACTTGAAGAACTAACAGCCTTATTGGTTAATGAAATTAATGACTTTAATAATGGTCTTGAGAAGCTAGAAAAAATTAATGAACAGTTAAAAGAAACTAAAATTAAAATGGATATATCCGAATACAAATCTATAATTGAATCACATCAACAACAGATGGAGTTTCATAAAGAAACATTAGAAGGTTTTGAAAAACGTTTTAGCAATAAAATAAAGGAAGCTAAAATGTATCCTACTTGGGCGGTGGTAGTGTTTATTGTTTGTATGGTTACTTGTGTAGGTCTTGTTTCCTATATGTTTCTGAAATAAGTTTGATTAAGGTTGCTTCATTAAAGCAGATACATCATCCAAAAATTCACCTTCATCAAAGGGGAGAAGTTTTTGTGCCAATTCTAGGGTTTTACGAATGTCTTTACCATGATCCTTTATATGTGGAGGACAATAAGTATCTCCTTGAGTAGCTAAAATACTGACATTCATTAAAGCTTCAATAGTGGTGAATAAATCTAAATAGCCTTCAAATTGTAAGTAAGTAGCCTTAAATTTTCCTTTTTGAATATCTGATGGCTGTAATGTGTCTAATTTATACTTAGCTGATTTTATCAATTTTTCAAGTGCCTTCTTTTTTGATTTCATATTCTATTTTATTTAAGGTTCTTCCTTTTTGAGTTCCTGTGACGAAATAATTTCGGTGATTTTGTCCAAACAGAACATTTGGTCATGAGGTAATAGGTCAATAACCATTTCTAGTACTTTGGTCACGCTAGTTATTGGAGTTTTATTGCTATGTTTGGGATAAACAAAAACACCATTGCCATCTAGTGTATAATAACAGACTTCTAATAGAGCAGAAATACTACTGGTAATATCCTCATGGTCTGACACCTCAAAACCTATGGTCTTTCTTGTCATGTTGCCATGAGATTCCATGCGAACTCCAGAGAAGTTTTTAATGTGCTTCTTTATTGTCTTTAATTTCTTTTTTTCTTTCATCAGCTGTTGATTTCTGCTTTTAATATTAAATCTCTCATTACATCTAATAATTCCATTTCATTATGTGGTATCATATCCAAAACATACCCTAAAACTTCTTTGATGTTATGTTCTGGCTCGGGAATGGAACGTGTTGAACAGCAGTCTGCCTCCATGGCAATGATGCATACCTTTAATAGATTTGAAATCATGAACGAAGTCTCTAAATAGCCTTCTGTAACTAGTCCAATAGTATAATGACCTTCTTTAAAAGGGTAAGGAGACAAAGAAGAAAAAACCTTTTTTGATAATGATTTAATGAAATTGGATAACCCGATGTCATTTGGTTCTGAGCTTTGTTGTTGAGTAACTTTGATATCTTTAGTATTTGATACTTCAACAATACAGGTATTCAGTTTGTTTTTGAACAGTGACGTAGCCAATGATTCCATTTTATGAGCTTTCTCTAATATTTTATGAATTTGCTCTAAGTTGATATGGTAATTGTTTTCATAGCGTGTTGTTATATAAGCATCATCCAATAATTTTAATAGGTTTTGTTCCTCCTCTATTTGTGTATTAAAAAGTTTTCCTAGTTCAGGTGAGAATGCTTTTACATAGGTTTGAAGCTCTTTAATACTATGGCTTTTACGTTCCTTGCCCATTATAAAAAGAGCCGCAAAGCGAAACCATAATTCTATATGTTGGTGTAGCATATATGCGGCATGAGAAAGATTATTGTTTTCAATAAAAAAGGTCGCGCCCTCCAAAAACACAGTCATTTTATGACATTCTTTTTCGAAAGTCGATTGCATGTTGTTTAGTGTTGTTTCTTGTATATGATGTTCATGAAAGCTATCTAATTCATCATCAGGATTATGAAATACTAGTTTATTCCAAGTACAGCCATGAACAAAGGATAGGTTTTCTTCTTTTAGTTGTTGCTTAGCATATTCAAATGAAAATATTCGATATAAGAAATCTGTTTCTTCTTGAAATATTTTAGCAACCATTGCCGATAATTCTTGGGTTAATGAGCTGCTTTTTCCTTTCAGTATTACAATAAATAAGAGTTGATTATTTCCTGTGGTTTTTAGAATTGATTTGTAAATATATTTTACTTCAAGAATTACAGTAAGTCTACTGATAATATTCTGTTCTAATTTATTTACTTCATTGTTCATGGTTCTGTGAATATTTTATTTCTGAATAATTCTTTAGACTTTCTAAACAAATCTATATATAATCTATCAAAATTCAAAATAAAACTTTAGAAATTCTATATTTTTCTCTATTCAAAGTATATTTATCTATACAAATTCGAAATACTTATGACATCTTTAGGACTATATCTTACAAAAAAATCCGTAAATAGAGCAATGGTTTCAAGGCGTACTGGAATCAGTCAAGCTAGGCTTTCTCAATTGAGTTCTAACAGATCAACTAGACTCCGTGCTGATGAACTTTATTTGATAGCCTTGGCGATTGACGTTGATCCTGGTGATTTATTAAATGAAGTATGTAAAGACCTAAAACTGGAAAAAGAGTAGTTTATACAGATTTATATATCACATTATTTTCTTACATTAGTTTTTATTAAAATATGATATTCAACGAAGACTCAAGGGTTAAGATTCCTTCAATTCTGCATCTAATTCAATTGGGGTATAAGTATCTGTCATTGAAAAACAATGTATGGGATGAAAACACCAATATTTTCACCTCAATTTTTAATAAGCAAATTAAGCAAATAAACCCTACTATGTCCGATAAGGATATTCAAAAGGTTTATGATGATATTTCAATTTCATTAGAGAATGAAGATTTAGGACGTGCTTTTTACAATAAATTAATAGATCAATCTGGAGTTAAACTTATTGACTTTGAGAATTTTGATAATAACTCATTTCATGTCGTTACAGAATTACCATATACTAAAGATGATGAGTCATTTAGACCTGATATCATTCTTTTAATTAATGGTATGCCATTACTTTTTATTGAGGTAAAAAAGCCAAATAATAGAAATGGCGTTCAAGAGGAGCATAGACGCATGCAAAGGCGTTTTCAGAATAAAAAGTTCCGAAAGTTTATTAACTTGACACAACTCATGGTGTTTTCAAATAACATGGCATATAGTGAAGAGGATACACAAATGCTTGAAGGTGCTTTTTATAGTACAACAAATTATAAAAAACCAATCTTCAATTATTTCAGAGAAGAAGAAACCTTTGATTTAGCATCGTTACTTCATCCACTTTCAGAGGAAGAAGAAAACTTTGTTTTAAAGGACACTAATCTAATTAGTATAAAAAGTAATAAAGAGTATCAATCTAATAAAAATCTACATACAGCAACCAATTCTATTGCAACGTCTTTATTTCAAAGAGAACGGTTAAAATTTATTTTACGTTATGCTTTTGCTTATGTAGAAGAAGAAAAAGGCTTAGAAAAACACATTATGCGTTATCCACAGCTATTTGCTACTAAAGCAATAGAAAACAAGTTGGAAAACGGTATTAAAAAAGGCATCATTTGGCACACGCAAGGTTCAGGAAAAACAGCTTTAGCGTATTTTAATGTAAAGCACCTCACGCATTATTTTCAGAAGAATAATATCATTCCTAAGTTTTACTTTATTGTAGATCGTTTAGATTTATTAACCCAAGCAGCAAAAGAATTTACTGCTCGTGGTTTGGTTGTGCATAAAGTAGATTCTAGAGAGGCGTTTAGTCGCGATATAAAATCGACAAGCGTTTTACATAACAGTTCTGGAAAGGCTGAAATTACAGTTGTTAATATTCAGAAGTTTAAAGATGATCCTGATGTAATAAAAAATAACGATTACAATTTAAATGTTCAGCGTGTGTTCTTTTTAGATGAAGTACATCGCAGTTATAATCCGAAAGGTAGCTTTTTAGCGAATTTAGAATTAGCAGATAAACATTCCATAAAAATAGGATTAACAGGAACACCATTACTAGGTTCAGAATATAATTCCAAAACCTTATTTGGCGATTATATTCATAAATACTATTATAATTTATCTATAAAAGATGGTTACACCTTGCGATTAATTCGTGAAGAAATTGAGACCAATTACAAGCTTGTATTACAAGAAGCTCTAGAAAATATTAAAGTATTACAAGGTAATATTGATAAAAAGAAACTCTATGCAGACCATCGATTTGTAGAACCAATGCTTGACTATATTGTTAAAGATATGGAACAAGCTAGGATCTCTATGAATGATAATAGTATTGGTGGTATGGTAGTTTGTGATTCTTCCGATCAAGCTAAAATGATGCAAGAGATTTTTCAAAATAAATACGCTGAAAAATCAGAATCCTATTTACTTCAAGCAGCAGAGGAACCTGCTAATTATGGAAGCAAGAAAAAAGAAGAAAGTAAAGTAAATAAAGCACAGGTTATTTTACATGATATTGGCACCAAACAAGATCGTAGAGATTGGGTGTCCAATTTTAAGGTTGGTAAGCTCGATTTACTTTTTGTATATAATATGTTATTAACTGGTTTTGATGCCAAACGCTTAAAGAAATTATATATAGGTAGAAAGATAAAATCGCATAACCTACTGCAAACACTTACACGTGTAAATAGAACCTACAAAACCCATAAATACGGTTATGTTGTTGATTTTGCAGATATACAGAAAGAGTTCGATAAAACCAATCAAGATTACTTTAACGAGTTACAAAGCGAGTTAGGCGATGAGATGCAGCATTATTCTAATCTGTTTAAAAAACCTGAAGAGATAAAAGAAGAGATTGAGGAAATTAAAGACGTTCTTTTTAAATTCAATACAGAAAATGCAACTGTTTTTGGCGAACAAATTTCAGAAATAAATGAGCGTTCAGAAATTCGTCAAATTGCTAAAGTTTTAAACAATTCAAAAGAATTATATAACCTCATTCGTTTGTCAGGTAATTTTGAATTACTCGAAAAATTAGACTTTAGAAAACTATCTGTGTTAGCACGATTAACTAACGAGAGATTAGCATTAATAAACACAAGAATTGCATTAGAAAATAATGTTGATACCGATAATATTTTAAATACTGCTTTAGAAGATGTTATTTTTGCTTTTACCAAAGTGAAAGAGGAAGAAATGATATTGGCAGACGAACTAAAAAATACCTTAGGTAAAACAAGAGAAATGTTAGCAGGGAACTTTGACCAGAAAGATCTTATCTTTATTTCTTTACGTGAGGAATTAGAGCGTTTGTTTAAAAAGAAGAATTTAAGTGAAGTCACTAAGGAGGAAATGGAAGCGAACATAAAAGCTTTAAACGAAATCTATGACAAAGCAAAAAAGCTAGAGCGTGAAAATCAATTGCTGAAAGCAAAATACGATTATGATGCTAAATATGCGCGTATTCATAAACGCTTAATGGAAAAAGACCCATTAACGGATAGTGAACGCAAATTGTTTGAAGCCTTAAAAGGCTTAAAAACAGCAGTAGATAAAGAGGTTTTGCAAAATTCTAAGTTATTAGAAAACGAGAGTTATGTAGAAAAAATGATGATGCGTTTAGTAGTTAGCCAATTTAAAAAAGAACAAAAGATTGACATTAATACAACCGATGTAAGACGCATAAATAGTCTTATCGTAAAAGAATACATGAACGAATACAACGGTTATGTTGCTTAATGGGAACTAAAGAAGCAACTATCACAAAACAACAGAAGTTATAAAGTAAAATGAAAGGACAAAACCAAATTGAGATATATCAATCTGATGATGGAGTAACCCAGCTAAAGGTTAATCTTCAAGATGAAACTGTTTGGTTAAATAGAAATCAACTTGCAGAATTATTTGATAGAGATGTAAAAACTATAGGTAAACATTTAACTAATGTTTTTAAAGAAGGCGAATTAAGTAAAGAAGCAACTGTCGCAAAATATGCGACAGTTCAAAAAGAAGGAGGTAGAGAAGTTACTAGAGATGTGGAGCATTATAATTTAGATGTAATAATATCTGTAGGTTATAGAGTTAAATCTCAAAGAGGAACACAATTTAGAATATGGGCAAATAGTATTTTAAAAGATTATTTAGTGCAAGGTTATGCTATTAATCAAAAACGTTTAGAGCAAAAAGAACAAGAAGTAAAGTTACTAAAAGACGGAATTCATATTTTAACTAGAACGGTAAACAAAGCTATTGAAGAAAAGGTCTCAGACAATATAATTTTAGAAACCTTTGCTAAAGGTTTAAGCTTGTTAGATGATTACGATCATGAAGAGTTAGATGCTAAAGGTTTAACTACAAAAGAAGCCAATTACCCGAGTTTAGACGATTATCAGAAGATAATTAATGAAATGCTAACTGAATTTGATTCCGATGTCTTTGGAAAAGAAAAAGATAAAAGTTTCCAGAGTTCTGTTGCGCAAATAGCACAGGGATTTGGAGACGACGATTTTTACCCAAGCATAGAAGAAAAGGCGACCATGCTTTTGTATTTTATAGTGAAGAATCACTCGTTTGTAGATGGTAATAAACGTATTGCAGCGGCTTGTTTTTTAAAGTTTTTACAGCAAAACAACATGCTTTTTAATAACCAACAACAACCTGTTATTAGTAACGATACTTTAGCGAGTTTAACACTTTTTATAGCGTCTAGTAAACCAGACGAAATGCAAACCGTAACACGTTTAGTAATTAGCGTATTAAATAGGAATAACAGCAATTAAAAAATAGAGATTAAATATAATGACAAGCACAGCACAATTTGAAACCCAAACCAAAGCACTTATAGACGACCTTAAAAGCGTCTGTGCTAATTATGGTTTAGGGAATGACGGAAACGAATTTAAAATAATTACCCAGGTGTTTCTATATAAGTTTTTAAACGATAAATACGTTTACGAGTTAAAACAACTAGAACCCGATTTAGCAAAAGCTAAAAACTTCGATGAAGCCCTTAAAACCTTCTCTGATGATGATTTAGAAATGCTAACCATGCAAATAAGCGAAAACACCGCACGTATTGCACCTAAAAATTTATTGTCTCGTTTATTCGAACAACAAAATAAAGATCAATTTGCCGATATTTTTGATGAAACCTTAGTAAGTGTAGCCAAAGATAATATCGATATTTTCTCTGTACTCACACAAGGTGGCGAAAAAGTGGTGTTGTTTGAAAACCTGAGTAAATATGTAACCGATAATAAAGATGCTTTCTGCAAAGCCTTAGTTAATAAACTGGTTGGTTTTAGTTTTGAACATATATTCACCCAAAAATTTGATTTCTTCGCCACTATTTTCGAGTATTTAATTAAAGATTATAATACCAATTCTGGTGGTAAATATGCCGAGTATTTTACACCACATGCAGTTGCAAAAATTATGGCAGCCTGTTTGGTTACAGATACTAATGTAAATAATGTAACCTGTTACGATCCAAGTGCAGGATCGGGAACGCTTTTAATGAATCTAGCTCATGCGATTGGCGAAGATAAGTGTACCATTTACTCGCAAGACATCTCGCAAAAATCGTCTGCCTTATTACGTTTAAACCTTATTTTAAACAATCTGGTACATTCCATACAAAATATTATACAAGGGAATACTATTTTAAGTCCGTATCATAAACAAGATAATGGGCAATTAGAACAGTTCGATTATATAGTTTCCAACCCACCATTTAAATTAGATTTTTCCGGTTACAGAGCAGATTTAGATAGTAAAGTAAACAAAGAACGCTTTTTTGCAGGCATACCTAATATTCCTAAAAGCAAGAAAGATTCTATGGCTATTTACTTGCTGTTTATACAACATATTATGCACAGCTTAACAGAAAAGGGAAAAGCAGCTATTGTCGTACCAACAGGTTTTATAACTGCACAATCGGGGATTGATAAAAAAATTAGACAAAAACTAGTAGAAAGTAAAATGCTTGCAGGTGTAGTTTCGATGCCTTCCAATATTTTTGCAACCACAGGAACCAACGTTAGTATTTTGTTTTTAGATAAAAGCAATACTAAGGATGTGGTGTTGGTAGATGCTTCTAACTTAGGACGCAAGGTTAAGGATAGTGATGGCAACCAAAAAACCGTTTTAAGCGAAGATGAAGAACAAGAAATTATAAATGTTTTTAATGCCAAAGAAGCCAAAGACGATTTATCTGTTGTGGTGTCTTATGACGATATAAAATCAAAAAATCACAGTTTAAGTGCTGGACAATATTTTGAAGTAAAAATTGAATATGTAGATATTACTGCGGAAGAATTTAGAACTAAAATGAAGGGGTTTGAAAGTAATTTGGAAAGCTTATTTGCGGAATCTAAAAGTTTGGAAAAGGCGATTCAGGAAAATTTGAAAACTTTAAAATATGAATAGAGTTTCTCTGAAAAATATTTCAAAAATTATCAATAGTGGCTTAACACCTTTAAGATCTAATGAAGAATTTTGGCTAGATGGAAATATTCCTTGGGTTAAAACGGAACAGTTAGGAGAAAAATATATTTATGATTCTAATGAAAAAATAACAAAATTTGCTTTAGAAAACACCTCGATAAAATTAAATCCTGCCAATACTTTAAGTATAGCAATGTATGGTGAAGGGAAAACAAGAGGGAGTGTTTCCATTTTAAAGAATGTAACTACAACCAATCAGGCGTGTTGCAACATCGTTATTGATAAAAATGAAGCAGATTTTGAGTTTGTATATTATAATTTAAAAACTCAATATGATAATTTAAGAAACCTGTCTTCTGGTATACGTAAAAATCTTAATTCTAATGATATTAAGAATTTCGAAATATTACTTCCAAGCCTTTCAACCCAAAAACAAATAGCCAAAGTTCTTTCTGATTTAGACGCCAAAATAGAAGTCAACAACAAAATAAACCAAGAATTAGAAGCGATGGCAAAAACGCTTTACGATTATTGGTTTGTACAGTTCGATTTTCCAGATGCGAATGGAAAACCTTATAAATCTTCTGGTGGAAAAATGTTTTTTAATGAAGACTTGAAAAGTGAGGTTCCTGTAGATTGGGAGGTTGATTCTTTTTCAGTTTGGATCAAGAATGATAAAAGTGGAGATTGGGGTAAAGAAACTAAACAAGGGAATTATGTAAACAAAGTCTCCTGTATTCGCGGTGCAGATTTAAATGGATTAAATGGAAAAGGAGAAGTTAAAAGTCCAACACGTTTTGTGTTAGAAAAAAACAATCATAAATTATTAGAAATAGGAGATTTTATCATTGAAATTTCAGGTGGTAGTCCAACTCAATCTACGGGTAGAATGGCTTTTATTACCAAAGAAACTTTAGAGCGATTTGAAAATCCATTAATCTGTTCTAACTTTTGTAAAGCTGTAACGCCTAAAGAAGAAAAAGCGCTTTATAATTTCGCTTACGAATGGAATAGACTATACGATGCAGGCGTTTTATTTGGTTGGGAAGGAAAAACAAGTGGTATAAAGAACTTATTATTTGAATCATTCGTAACAAATCATCAAGTTGTTATTCCTGACTCTAAAATGATGAAACAATTTTATGATAAAGCGAAACCAATACATGCACAAATTCAAACTAATTTAAAACAAAACCAAAAATTCTCAGAACTTAGAGATTGGTTGTTGCCTATGTTAATAAATGGGCAGGTGCGAGTTTCGCATTCCCGTGCAGATGGGAATCTTGGAAAGGTAGAGCAGGAGTTGGGTATGGTTGCGGAATCAGGAGCAGTATATGAAAAAGATAAAGCATCATTAGATAGTTTGTTTGAGTCAATTAATTATGATTATGAAGTTGCAGTAGTTGTTTTACTAACTAGACAGCGGTTAGGTAGAACATATGGAAAAAAGTACATCCATAAAATGTTTAGCAATATTAAGTTTTTAGAATCATTGCCAGTTTTTGAGGATTTAGAATTTCAAGAAAATCATTGGGGAATGTATTGTCCAATACTTACAAAAACTATTGACAACCAAGAATTTATTTATTTTGAGGGGGTGAATGATGAGATCAGTGTAATCAACTTTAACTATAAGCACATTAAAGAAGTTTCAGATTGGATGAAACAAGATGATTATAATAAAGGTTTTGTAAATCAAGTAAACAATATGTTATCTATTTATGAGAAGCCGCTCATAAATAAAAATATGGATCGCATAGAACTTTTAAATACAGTTTTAGAGTGTATGAATGTTTTAGAAACAAATAATTTTGATGCAATTTGGCATAAAATGGAACATTGGAAAATGAAAGAGGACGGTTTTAAAACTAAAGCAGAGAAGTTTAAGATAGAAGAGACAAAGCGTATGATAGAATTAATAAATGAACTAAAGCGTGTTTAACTTTTTAAATCTTTTATCAAAATCTCATGATTTACTTATGTTAATGAATGGTCAGGTAACTGTGGGAGAACTAGAGCAGGAGTGAGTTATGGTTGCGGAGGAGAATGTTAAATATGGGAAAAGATGAGAATAAATTATATTCTAACTGAATTAATGAATTGAGATTAAATTAATATAAATGTTATTATGAGTGAACCCTTCGAGTTATCAATTAAAAAGAATGAACCAGTAAACGTTAGAGAATTAAATTCTTATTTAACTAAAATAGAGGGGCTTTATTCATTTTTTAAAAGCCATCCAGAATTACTTAAAGAAGTTGATTATGACTCTGCTTCTCAAAGAGAATTAAATATTGAAACTCTCGAAAATAGAATACAGGAAATAGTTATAAACTCGAAATATTCTGATAGAGACTTGAATTCTTTCTATAATTTAAGAAAAAGAAGAAAAAGTGATTTAGAGATAGTTCATTTATCAAAAAACAGTCCTCTTTTAATTGTTTTTGGAACAGCTGTAATTGCGCTAACTGCTGCTGTTATACTATCTGGAGGAGAAGTTGATGCTGAGTTTAATGGAGCTAAATTTAAATTTAAAGTACCAGATTTGGCAAGTGGTTTAATTAGGTTAGAAGAGTTTAAACAGAAAGTTAGATCCAATAGTGAAGAGCGTAAAACATTACCCAAAGCAATAGAACAATTAGTGCTAGTTGAAGGCAGAAAAGATTTGGATTTTGAAATTCAGGTGTTAAAAAAGGCTAGAGAAGTAGAGGGGCTTGATGCCGAAACAGTTCAAAATTTAACTGATGAGATTGATAAAAAGCAAATAGAATTAAATAACTTAAATTAATCAAATAGCCAAAGTTCATGGAGTTTAGATATTGTTTATTGCCTATGTTAAAGAATGAGCAGGTTATTGTTAGAGAGGTTAACCAGGAGTTGGGTATGGTTGCGGAGGGTAATGCTAAATATGGGAAGGAATGAGATTAGTTGCAGTTTATTTTCCAAAGGGAGTTTTACCACATTTATTTGGAGAGGATCATGAAGCGTTTGTAATAAACTTTGGGGGTAATTATAATTATAGTGGTAGTTTAGAAATAGATACTTTAACTTTCAATCGACAAGTTAATTCTCAATTCATTGAAAATTTTTATGGTAATAATATAGCATTAGTTTCAGCAATTGTAGGAGCAAATGGATCGGGTAAAACATCAATTTTACGTAAACTTTTAAGAGAAGAGTTAGTTCCTAGACCAGCAAACAGAAATTGTGTTTTTATTTATGAAAAAGAAGAAATAGCATATTTATTAAATGAAACTGGTTGCAATATTTCTGTTGATGGGAGTTTTGTTTTAGTAAAAAAAGAGAACTATGAAACTATAGTAAATGAAAAACTTCTTTACTATTCGCCTAATTTAGATTATGATTTACAAGATATAAATTCACCTATAAGCTTAGTCAGTTATCATAAGAATAATTTGTCTTTATATAACCTTAATGGTATTAGAAGGCATCTTTTTTTCTTAAAAAACAAAAGCTTAATTGATTTGTTAAGAGAGAATTATTATGATTTTCCATTTTATGAAAAATTAGAGTTTAAAGCTAAGTTACTTTATAAAAGTGATTTTGAAAAGGTTTATATTCAAGCAACTTTAGGTAATAAATTATATAGAATTAGAAACAGATTGTTAGATGAAGTTAGACAGAATGAACAATTAGAAAATGGTAGTAGCATAAACCTTACTAAAGAAGATATCGAAGAAATTTTTGATAGAAATGAGACTATTCAAGATCAACTTAAAGCATTATGGAAAACGTATAAAAATAAAGACAGGACGCAATATGTAAATGAGAATATAAATTTTTTAAAAGATGTGGAAGTAAATATGTTGTCCTATCTAGTCATACATGATACCTTTTCTTTAAACGGTGATTATGGGAGTTATGATTTTGATAAAATATTAAAGGCAGATTCATTTATAGAAAAACTCACTCATTATTTTAATAAATATTTTATTCAGTCAAGTAAAACTTTTTATGGTATTATTAAATCTAAATTAGATATAACACTAGATAACTTAGATTCAATCGCCAATGAAGTTAAGAAGTTAGGGGAGTCAAATTCCTCTTTTGCGGGGGTTACATTTAAAGATAAGGCGAAGGTTCTAATTAGGAAAATAAATATATTTAAATCAATAAAGGAATTTTATTTTCAACTAATTGAACTTTATAAAGAAAACGAAAAATCTCAAGTTGAAGGTGGTTTTTTTATTGATTTAAGTATAACTAGTTTTAAAAAAATTGATAGTTTTTTTGACTCTTATGAAAAGCTTATATCGCATTTAAAGTTTGATGATTTAGATTCTATACTCGAAATAAAATCTGAAAAAAAATTGTCAACAGGAGAAAAATCCTTAATTGATTTGTTTTCTTCACTCTATGATTATCTTAAACGGTATGACAAGCCACATATGTATAGCGAAAATTACATTTTACTGCTAGACGAACCAGAACAAGGCTATCATCCTTTATGGAAAAAGAAACTTGTACTTGCATTATCTTCTTCATTACAACCTTTGTTTAGTGTAAATAAAAAAGTAAAATCTATACAGGTTATTTTTACTACTCATGATCCTTTAACTTTATCAGATATACCACAGAGTAATATTGTGTATTTAAATAAAAATGAAGAAGGCCAAACTTTTATTGCGACTAATAATGTACAATCTTTTGGTGCCAATGTACATGACTTATTAGCTAACAGCTTTTTTTTAAAAGGTGGTTTTATGGGAGAGTTTGCAAAAGGGAAAATACAGGAAGTCTTAGATAATCTGAATTTTATAATTTTAAGATTAGAAATATTAGAATTAAATAGACATGGGGATAAACATAATAAGGATTTGTTAAAAAGTAAAGTAGAGCAATATAAAAATTTAGAAGGAAATTTTGTTAGTAGAGAAAAGCCATATTTAAAGTCTGTAATTGATATTATAGATGAACCGATTTTAAGATTTAAAATGAAAGAAATGTTTTTTCAAGCTTTTCCTGAATATATAGATAAAGATGAGGCTATTAAAAGAGTTAAGAGGATATTAGGTAACGCGGGTTTAAATATTGATGATTTGAACGAAGAAAGTTTATGATTTATTTAGGGGATCAAATAGTGGCTTTAAATGAGTACAGTAAAGAGGCTATATGCTGGTTAGGTGTAAAGCTAAAAGGTCGATTGACTTCATCTAATAAAAGTGGTTATAGTTGTGGATATTCAACTTGTTACCCTTGTAATAATAGTAATATTAGAAGTGGTGTAGAGCAGAATTTTAGAGATTTGTTTACGGATTCTATTATTAAAGAATTGATAGAGGCTAAGCCCAAAAGACTTTTTGAAATCAATAGCGATTTACAAGCAAATTTTGTTGCAGCAGGAGGAACTGTTGCTGGTTTTAATAAAAATGCAAAAAAACTTTTTGTTAGTTCTGGTTTCACAACTTGGTTTTCTAAAGATGAAACTGTAAGCGAAAAATGGAATTATAGATTAGCTCGATTATTAGATAAGCACACTTGTACCTATTGCAATAGAGAATATATTTTCGTTTATAGAAATACAGCAGGAGGTAAAGGTATGGTTCCTCAATTTGATCATTGGTTTGCTAAAACAGATTTTCCGTTACTAGGTATTTCTTTTTACAATCTTATTCCATCCTGTGCCACATGTAATACTATTAAATCATCAACAGATTTGAATTTAACAGACCACTTACATCCTTATGTGGACTCTAATATTTCAAATACTTATAATTTTAGTTACTTACCAATTTCTGACAATGAAAATAGAATAATATTTAAGAATAGATCTTTATTTAATAGAAAAGGAATTGATACGGTTAATGCTCTTAATCTATCATTAATTTATAAAGGCCATTCAGGAAAAGAATTACAGGATTTAATTGATTTGAGATATAAATATTCTGATAATTATCTTAATATACTGTTAGAGGATACATTTGGATATCTTGACATTTCTAAAGAAGAAAGATACAGGATGATATTTGGTGTAGAATTAGAAGAAGATAATCATCATAAACGCATATTTAGCAAATTTAAAAGTGACATCATAAACGAGTTACTTTCAATAGATAATTAAATATCAAATACCATTATAAATATATAAAACAAAAAGCCACCTTTTTAAACAATCTAAGTAACAACGAAGACGCACTTTTGATTGACGCTTTAAACAAACCAAAAGCATTTGATAAAAAAATAAAGCTAGACAAAGGAGATAGATTGGAAGTTACACTTTGTAATAATTCTGATAAAGATTCTCTATATTATAACTTTAAGTTTTCGGGTAAAATATGGGAATCTATATAAACAGATTCTTTTGACTTAATGAATAATTTTGATGAATTAAAAAGTGGTAAGATAAAAGAAATAGCTATGAACAAATATGGCACAGCCGCAATAAAAGCAGCTAAAGAAGGCGAAAACCCTATTGAATCATGGGAAAAGGCTACAAAAGTATTATTTAAAAGTTCGGACTCTCAAAAAAAGTCCTGCCCTAAATCTGCATTTTTAGGTTTATGCGAAGCAGGTTTGGTTAAAGATATTCCAAAAGGAAACTACGTCAAGTCCATTAAAAATAAAGAATATGCTTTAAAGGCAGTTGAAATATTAAGGCAGAATACAGAAACAACATTTTCACCAAAAGAATTATGGAAAAAATTAGACCTTGAAGATAAAAATCACAATTCACAAATGGATGTTGTTTTAGGACTTTGGGAGAATGGACTTATAAAGTAAATATTATTTGAAGTTATAAATACTATGGAAATCATTGAAAACTTAAAACAAAAAGCAACGTTTCTTAATCGTTTAATTAACAATGAAGAAACACTTTTTGATCACATAAATTCTAACCACGATAATTTAGATGAAGTTATACAACAGTATAAACCAGAGCAAGAATTTAAACCAGTAAATACGTTACGTTTTTTAATAGCAAATGAACTTAATAGCAAAAGTAAAAGAGTCTTTAAGTATTGTTTGATAATACAGTATAAGTAATCAAGAATATTTTTTAAATCACAAATATTATAAAACAATAATTTAGTAAGACAGATACTATAGTAATATTAAAAGAAAACATAGTATTACACCATATTTACACCTTGAAGGCTTTAAAGTACTGTGCTTAAAGGATAGTTACATACTGTATCGGAAAGTAACCGTCATTATTTAACAAATACTAAAAACAT
>TARA_R110002074_G_scaffold84765_4_pt1 | contig 16510 bp, 10 predicted proteins | sample TARA_R110002074 | Tara Oceans TARA_R110002074 (sample SAMEA4397215) | marine metagenome | biome: Polar Biome; feature: [MIX] marine epipelagic wind mixed layer (ENVO:01000061); material: water (ENVO:00002006), including particulate matter (ENVO:01000060) such as... | depth 10-100 m
ATGGATGGTGACATCGAAATCTCCACGCGTGCTCTGACGTTGGCGCTTGGCAACGGTCCGCCGCTGAGGCAGATGGGGACGACGGGCGATGCGTTCACGATCAGTCGGCAGAGTACGAATGTTCGCAATCGCGATGATGGCGGGATGGGAGAGCTCACTCGGCAAGTCAACGAAATCATCGATCTCTACTCGGATGCGATTGGAGAAAAACTAGGCAAACGCGATCCAGAACCTGAGGACTCAAAGACGAATGATTCGGAGACTGACGGCGTTACTACCAGCGATGTGGCGTCTGGGGATGTTGTGTCCGGGGATGACGGCCAGCCGAAGAGCGACCCAGCGACATCGATCCCTTTGATATACGAGGCGTTGCGGGCAATCGTGCTGCCTCCGGAACGCCCGGCAACGGTGTTCCCCTATGCGACTGAAATAGTGTCAACCACCGGATATGACCGAGGTGAGTTGGCCGACGACTCCGGAAAAGAATCGGCTGCGAAGTCGCTAATGATCACAGCGGTCCTATGTGATCGCTCGGCGCAGCTGGATGAGCTACTGCAAGAGCGGATCGCGAAATCAACTGATAAGGCGACGAGTGCGAGTCTGTTGGTTGATTTTGCATTGGCGTCCCAGGACGAGGAGAAGCTGGTATCGGCTTTGGACGTGTTCGCAGAATCGCTAGATTCGGTCTTGCCTGCGGTCAGCGAAATCACGTCATCCGCCTCGACGCTGAACTCGATCACATCCCAGATGCAACAAGAGTCTTATCGCAAAAGCGAAACCATTAATCTTGTTCTCGGATGCATTTGGCCACTGCTGCAAGGCCCAAGTGACCTAGCGAGTGCGCCTCAAGTTGCGGATCGGGGGGGTGAGTTGCTGCAACGCACCGCTGGCTTGATTGACTCCGATAGCTACACCTCGAATCGCCATCGAAGCATCGCCAGCAAGCTTCGCCGTTTGATGTTGAAGAGTGCCGCGAAGAGTAGCGACCTCGAACATTTTCAAAACGTGCTCGAGGCTGAGATCGTGACCCGTGAAGCACGCTACGCGAACTATGACGGCGACCGCCGCGATGAATATATCCAGAATGAACTGGAGCGGTTGCTGGGTGAATTGATTGATGACGAGATGGTGGAGCAAACCCCGGGCTTCATCCGCAAGTTAATCGCAATGAAACTGGCTAATGATTCGAATCGCGATTCGATGACACCGGCCAAACTAGCAGTTGCAATCAACGAGTTGCCTGAGTCGACGCAATTTGACTTGCTCATGCAGATTGCAATGGGAGATGACGCCGACAGCCCGATCATGCATTGGACCGGGTTCATTCGGTATGACACACCGCCGGAATCCGTTCGTCGGCAAACTCCGCGTTTAGAAGACTTCAAGTCACTGGCCACTTCGACTTCCCAAATTCCAACGGTCGATACCCTTCTAATGCTCGCCGATCTGGCAGCCAAGACAAACAAGTCAGCCGACGTCGCCGAGGCATTGATCGGACGAAGCGAGCGAGCAGGCGATGACGCTGATATTGCCGCGGCATTGGTCCGCTTGGCCGGTCAGTTGAAGAACGGAGGCAACCCAGAGTCTGATTCGCTTCTCAAAACGTTGGATGCCATCAAAGCTGACTTGACCGCCAACAAGCCTATCAAGCAAGACACAACGCTCGAGTATCCAATGTTGGCAACCTATTTGATCGCTCGTTGCATTGATGCCGGAGTGGCGGTCGACCAGACAAAGCCATTGCTCACAAAGCTTTTGCCGTATGCAACTCGAAGTCAGCGAAACACTGTGACGTCTGCTTTGGGAAGAACCATGGCGTTTGCCGGAGTGGGGCGGGCAGCCGGTGCGACGGAGGGTTCGCCGTTGGCGCATTTTGTTCCAGTCAGGTTGCCGGCACGGGCGACTCCTGACACGGAAACCTTGCGTCCACTCTTTGCGATGGATGACGAAGGCTGGGTCAGTGCTACGAGTGGTGATAATCAATCGCTTCTGATGCTTCGTTTTCCCGTTTCAGGCGAGTTTGGTTTTTCAGCCGACATCTGGGATGGCAATCCGGGGGCAAGCAACATCGCTTACGGTGGCGTGCTGTACCAACCTGACGGATGGGAGAAGAAAGCTCGCGTCACCGCCATGGCGGGCAGCACCGTGAAGGTGTCCGTACCGTCCATTGAAAATGGAAAGGTGAACGAAGAGGAGTTGAACGTCACAGAAAACGAAGTCATCGGACTGTGCAATGACGAACCTTACGTCAACGATTTGAAAACGCAGTCCTACCCATGGTTGTCGTTCACGCAAGAGATGAGTCGGACGGTCAAGTTCAGCAACATTCGCTTGACGGGGAACCCTGTGATTCCAGATCAGATCAATCCAATTGATCCAACCATGAGAGGCTGGGGCATTCTGACCTTCGGACGTGGTTTGCCTGATCCATTGTTGCCTATCGGGGAGGACCAAAACGCCGAGAAAATCGAGGAGGCCCGCAAGGTTGCGAGTGAAAAAGACCAAGGCAAGTGGTCGGTGAAGGATGACGAATTGAAATACATATCGGCAAAAGCGGACAATGTCTACGATCCGTCGAGCCACATCGAATATCTGCGTCCATTGCTCGACGGTGAGTCGATGGAGTATTCCTTTTGGTGGGAGTGGGATAATACCGAAGTACAACCGACCGTCGGTCGCATGGCGTTGAAGTTCACCAAAGAGGGCACCCTGCCAAATTGGATCCGCATCACCAATGATTTGGCATCAACCGAATTCATTGCGGTGGACAAACTGGATCCACCAGCCGATCCGGTTGCACCAGACAACGTGCCCAAGGATCAGGCGTGGAACACGGTGAAGTTGACCCGTGACGGTGACACTGTGCGAGTGGCGTTGAACGACAATCCGTTGATCAGCCTGCCAGTCGCTGATCCACCGCGCCCCGGTTTGCTGAGGGAAATCAAACGAGACGTTCGCATCCGCGACATGAAGCTGACGGGAGATTGGCCCAAGGAAGTTCCCGCGAATTTAATGGAGCGATCCGAAGTCGCAGACTGATGACCGTGAGAGCAATCTCATGACGCTTGGATAATTGATCCGTTTGGCGAACCGGACCGAACGGATTCTACGAAGGTGTTGGGATCTCGATCGCACGGTGGGTTTCTGCTGATTCGTAGCATGCGTCGATCAGGGCCATCGTACGTAGATTGTCGCGACCGCTTAGGTTGGGTTCGATACCCGTTTCCAACGCGACCAACAGTTCTGCCATCGGGCCCGCAAACGCATCGGGGAACCAGACTTTGTCCCAGCGTGGTTGTTCCCATCGGCCCAATTGTGTGGTGGTCCAATCGATTGTGCTGGGGCATCGACGCGGGTACTTGGGCCAGCCAATGGTTCCACGAGCCATTCCTTCCGTGCCCTCGACTCGCCAAGTGATCCCCAAGTCTTCGGCTGCGCCTTCGCGAGCCGGTCCCGCCCACACGTCATCGCAAATTTGGCAACGCAAATCGTTGGCATATTCCAGGATGTACAGCCCGATGCCGTCCACGTGCGAGAACGTTGTTCGCGGGTCGGTCCGGAAGCTGGCGAAGACACGAATGGGATCGCCGAACCAGTGCCGCATTGCATCCAAGTGGTGGATCGACATGATCCGGCAGGTCATCCACCCCTGCCGTTGTTGCCAAGGCATCCAGTGCGGGATCGCTCGCATGTCGATGGTCGCTAAAACAGGCTCACCGAGGTGGCCTTGATCCAGCAGCGTTTTGCACGCCCGAATCGACTGGTCGTAGCGCATGTTTTGATTGACACAAAGCGTGATGCCAGCGTCGCGGCAGAGATCAACGATTTGCTTGGCCTCGGCAAGACAACCCGCGATGGGTTTTTGAACCAAGATGCCGCGAATGTGTGGGTGCCGAATCGCTTCCTGAATGATGCTGAGTTGAACGTCCGGTGGGACCGCGATGTCGATGACTTCAATCGAACTGTCGGCCAACAGCTCGCTTGGATTGTCAAAGACCTTGCTGATTCCATGCCGCTCTGCCACCGAGGCGGCTTGTTCTCTTCGCCGGGAAGCGATTGCCACGGGATGAAAGCCCGCGGCTCGGTACGCCACCAACTGGCAATCATCCATGATGAAGCCGGCGCCGATGCACCCGATGGGCACCTTGCGATCTTTCGGCATGACGGGATCGATACCCAACTCGACCGAGTCGCTTTCACGCGGCGTCAATTCTCCGCGTCCTTTGATTTGGCTTTCAATGAGGTTGCGCTGGCATCTCGATTTGGATCCAGCCACGCCATGGACTGACTTTGCGAGTCGTTTTGGCGGGAGTCCGTGTCTTCGAATCGTCGCTCGCCAATTTGACGCACGGCGGAGTCCGGCAATCGATCCAGTGGTGTGTAGCGAGGGTGATGTGAATCCTTGTAAGGATCATTGGACTTGGCGTTGAAGCAACAAATCATGGACCAACGCGGGTTGTCGCTGTGATTTTGATCGCTGCGATGCAGCAAGTTGGAATGGAAAAAGAGCACGTCGCCCGGGCTCATTTCAACATGCACGAGCTCAAACCGTTTCAATATTTCAGCCACACGTTCCGGATCCGCACCGGCTTGTTGGCCGGTCAGCTGATGATGAACCCGTCCGCATGTATGGGAACCGCGAATGACTTGCAGGCATCCGTTTTCTCGCGTCGCCGGATCGACGGCAATGAAACAACTGACCAAGTTCGGTGTTAGAACACCGTTGCCGTACCAGTAGCCGTAATCTTGATGCCACGCCCACGCGCCACCGATCCGGGCGTCCTTCATGATCATCTTGGAGTGGTAATGATACGGTTCGTCTCGCAACAGTTGCTCGGCCCTTTGGGCCAGTCGGTCGCAGCGTGCGAACGCTCCGTAGATGCCATCGCCGGGATGATTCCAAACCGACAACCGAACCGTGCCCCCTTCGCCGTCGTCGCGACCAAAGGCATGGTCATCCAAACGTTCGTCTTCTTTGGCCGAGCGGCGTAGCAGTTCGATCTCATCGGCATCGAACAACGAGGCAGCCAACAAGAAACCTTGGCTGTCGTAGTCGGCAATCTGAGCTTCGTTGAGTGGACCGGGCATTTTCGCTGAGGCAGGTTCGCGGGAACGAATGACGAATCGTCATTGTATGCGATCCTCGATGCCGTTAAATGCAACGGCAGGTTCAGACGATTTATGCTGCCGCTCGTTGGGAAGCGCTGATAGGCAAGCGGATGATGAACGCGGTGCCGCGACCGACCGAGCTTTCGACTCGCACGCGTCCTTTGTGTTCGTCGATGATGTCTTTGCAGGCGGCCAAGCCCAATCCGGTGCCGCCCTTGCCGGTTTCGTCGGGACCGGCTTTGGTGGAGAAGTACGGATCGAAGATCTTTGGCAAGACGTCTTCCGGGATGCCTTTGCCTGAATCGCGAACGGTCAGTTCAACGTAGCCCGGTCCGTCGGTTCCGGTTTCGCACGTTGCGACTCGAATCCACAACGTGCCACATTCCCCGATCGCTTGTCGCGAATTGGTCAGCAGGTTGAGCAGCAAGCGTTGGATTTGATTGCCGCTGGCGTGAACGGTGGCCGTTTCCGCCAAGTCGGTTTCGATGCTGATTCGGTACTTCTGCATTTCGCGTTGCATCAGCACCAACGTTTCGCGAACCAGGCCGCTCAGATCAACCGGTCCCATCGTGTCGCTGCGATTGCGAGCTTGGGCCAAAATCGTGTTGGTGATTTGTGCGGCTCGCTCGGACGCTTCCAAAATCTTCGTCAGTGCTTTGTCGCGGCTGGCTTTGTCTTCGTTGCGAAGTCCCAACTTGGCGTAGTTGATGACCGTCATCAGCACGTTGTTGAATTCGTGCGTCGCGGTGCCGGTCAATTCGCCCAGCGTCGCCATCCCCTGCAGACGCTTCACTTGCTCCCGAAGCACCGTCAGCTCGTTGGCTTGCGATTCAGGGGCGTTGTGAGTCGAAGCGGCGGTGGAAGCTTGTTGCGACATAGCTGAATTGGAATCCAAGCAGGAAGTGAGTGGCTGTTTGATCTATCGGAACAACCCACACGGTTGATAAATCCCTGCTATCCGGCCCGCAAACCTTACCCTTCACGGCTCGTTTGCCCCGGTGACTTGTTCGCCCTGAATCACGTAAGCGAAAAGCCTATCTCCAGCGAGTGCAGAGATCTCGAAATGAATCGGTTTGACGACGAGAACGTGCTGGAACGCCTGAAGCGGATGACCCGCATCGCACGCCAGAATGGATTTGAAATTCGCGGCGAACCATTGGAGGGGGCTGGCTGCACTTGGTGCGAAATTCGCGGCAAACGCGTGCTCTTTCTGGATTTGACCCACACGGCATCCGAGCAGGCCCTCGCGATTGCGGAGATTCTTGAGATGACTCGGATGATTCGTCCTAACGCGCCGTCGGCAGCTCCGGCGAGCGTGAAACAGGCCGCTTGAGCCCGGGGAAAGAGCGTCCATCGACCGCTGCCCATCTTGATCGGGGCAGATCCCTTCGTCTTTTTGTCGTTTTTGTGAAAAAAACTCGCGGCGGTTTTGGTGTTTCGATTGCGAATTACAATCGGACGGCCGTTTTCTTTTGATGTTGGTTTTTAGGTAGGTTTGACGTGCTATGCGTGTGATTGTGACAGGTTCCAGTGGGCTAATCGGCTCGGCCGCGGTGCGGCATTGGGACGCTCTTGGTGACGAAGTCATCGGCATCGACAACGACATGCGAGCCACCTTTTTCGGTCCCGACGGCAGCACCAAGTGGAACCAATCAAGGCTGGAAAAGGAAACGAATAACTTCCGAACCGTGTCGCTAGACATCCGCGATCGCGAAGGCGTGCTGGACCTGTTCAAGAACGAACCACCGGATTTGGTGATTCACTGTGCGGCTCAACCTTCCCACGACAAAGCGGCCGCGATTCCGTTTCTGGATTTTGAAGTCAACGCCAATGGCACATTGAACCTGCTCGAAGGAACACGCCAGCACGCACCCGAAGCCGTGTTCTGTCACATGAGCACGAACAAGGTTTACGGTGACGCACCCAACGAGTTGCCACTGGACGAATTGGAAACCCGCTGGGAATACGCTCGCGAAGAAGACTACGACGGCATCAGCGAATCATGTCGGATCGACCAAACCATGCACTCGCTGTTCGGTGCATCCAAAACGGCGGCCGATGTGTTGGCTCAGGAGTACGGAAAGTACTTCGGTCTGAAAACGGGCATCTTTCGTGGCGGATGTTTGACTGGGGCCAGCCACAGCGGCGTCGAGCTGCATGGTTTCTTGAGCTACCTCGTTCACGTCGCAGTGACGGGCAAGCCCTACACGATCTTTGGATACAAAGGCAAACAAGTTCGCGACCAAATTGAATGCAGCGACGTGGTCAAAGCCTTTGAGGCATTCTCAAAGAACCCGCGTCCGGGCGAGGTCTACAACATCGGCGGTGGACGCGACAACGCGGCCAGCGTGTTGGAATGCATTCAAAAGATCGAAGACATTTCGGGCCACAAAGTGAAGTGGACGTTGGGCGATGACAATCGCAAAGGCGATCACATTTGCTATATCAGCGACCTGGGCAAGTTGCGACGCGACTACCCGGACTGGGACATTCGCGTTTCGTTGGACGAGATCTTGCGTCAGATGATTGCGAGTGAAGAGTCCAAACTCGCCACGGCATGATTTGCCAAGACGATTGAGTTAGAACCACAAAGAAAGCCGCTCACCGGATGATTCCAGTGAGCGGCTTTTATGATTGGTTTTGCGGGGGTGCAAAGGGTGATCGAGGGATTCACAGGCTCGTTGCAATGGTACGCGATCCCTCGCTAACGCTTTTTGACGTTGCGCATTGGCATTGGGTTTTGTTGGCCAACGGCCATCCTCAACGAAGCCAGGGGCATCGCCCCTGGGATCGAGAACGAAGGGAAATTGGTTGGCCAACGGCCAACATCAACCCACACGTTTTGGATTGAACTTGGCCGTTGGCCAAGATGGGAGCGTGCTTTTCTGGTCCAGGGGCGTTGCCCGCTGGCTATGTTGAGAAAGGCCGTTGGCCACTCAACGAAAAAACGCAACTTCAAAATTAACGCTTCGGGTTAGGATTCAATCAACAGGCCGAGACGCGTCGGGGGCCATTTCGACGGGCTTGGAAGCCCATCGTACGGGGAGGTGAGCAACTGCGACTGGTTGGGCGTGTCGGCGTGGTCCAACAACCGCGGGACTGTGATACTCACCACTTTGACGGGCAAGAGTGCCCATCCTACATGCGTTGATACGTCGTTGACGATTTAAGCAACTGGCTGTTGCTGCTTAGCGGCTGCGGCCGGCGTCGAGAAGCTTTTGAAGTTCCTGTTGCATTTGCTTCGCTCGTTCGGGTTCGCTGTCACTCAGATCGTTCTGTTCGGCTGGATCTGATTCCAAGTTGTAAAGAGCGAATCGGGGGACCGGTTTTCGTGTCATCGACAGGTCGAAGTTGTAAGACTTCTTTTGGTCGTGGCGAACGAGTTTCCAATCGCCGACGCGATAGCCGTAGTTGCCGACTTTTCCGTTGTCTTGTTGGACCAAGTGTTCGCGACCGGTGGCGCCGGACTGGTTCATCAACGCTCCCAGCACGTTCTGACTGTCCAGGCAAGCGTCATCCGGAAGCTCTTGTCCGACCATGGCCGCGAGACTGGCGGCAAAGTCGATGGTGCAAACCATTTCGTCGTTGACACCGACTGGAATCGTGCCGGGCATCCGAGTGATGAATGGTGTCCGCGTTCCGCCTTCGTAAACCGTGTACTTGCCGCCTTGGTAGGGGCCATTGGGATCGTGGTCACCGAGTTTTTCGTTGGCATCGTCTTTGTAACCGTCGTCCAAAACAGGACCGTTGTCGCTGCAGAAGACCAACATGGTTTTCTCGGTCAGTCCGTTCTCTTCAAGCGACTTCATCAATTCGCCAACGCACCAATCCAGTTCTGCGATCGCGTCGCCGCGTGGTCCCAGTTCGGTGCTGCCTTGGAATCGCTCATGGACGACACGAGGAACGTGCAAGTCGTGCGAAGCAAAGAACAGGAAGAACGGTTCGTCTTTGTTCTCAGCAATCCATCGTTTGGATTCAGCAACCCAGCGATCAGACAGGTCTTCATCGCGGAACCGAGCCGCGTGGCCACCGGTGTAGAACCCAATGCGGCTGATGCCGTTGTGAATGGTGGAGTTGTGACCGTGTGACCAATCCATCTTCAACGTGTCGCGGTGGGTGATCCCGGTGGGATGATCTTCGGATGGCTTTTTGTTGCCGACCCAAAGTGGATCCGTCGGGTCCAAGTTTTCGACGTTGTGATCGTTGACATAAACCTGCGGGACGCGGTCGTTTGTCGTTGGCAGCAAGATGCAGTGATCGAAGCCGATTTCCAACGGCCCGGGATTCAGGTCGCCGTTCCAGTCTGGTCCTTCGTTCTTTTCACCCAAGCCAAGGTGCCATTTGCCGATGACTGCGGTCTTGTAGCCAGCGTCTTGGAGAATGCTGGCCGTTGTCGTGGTTCCGGCGGGAATCAACGCGGGGCTGTTCGGTGGAGCGATGCCGGTGTTGGGAAAACGGAATGCGTATGTGCCAGTGAGGAACGAATACCGGGTCGGAGTGCAGGTTGATGCCGAACAATAACCGCTGGTGAAACGGCAACCTTCGGAAGCGATGCGGTCAATGTTGGGAGTTTCCAGACCCTTGGCACCGTAGCAACCGATGTCGCCGTACCCGAGGTCATCGGCCATCACGACGACGACGTTAGGTCGGTCGTTGTCCGCCGCTGACGTCACCGACGAAGTTGATGCAACGCACGTAAAGAGGAGCAAAAGTGGAAGCAGGAAAGTTGGTCTTCGACCATGGGAAATATTGGATCGTTTCGCTTGATTGAACGGCATGATGCTGTTGGTTGGGGGAGGGTGAGAGGTGGGGATCAGACGTTCGATTGTACTCGCGTCTGCGAATGTGGGCACCTGTTGTTCGATGGTTGCTGTGTCGTCGAAGTTGGATTCGACTCGAATATCGAACGAATGGGTCTATAGAAACGACTGGTCGGCGGGCTGACGCTGGACTGCTTTTTGCCGGGTCGCGGTTTGGTTGCATGCGCTACTCGGAATGCTCGCCAGAACCCTGCAATCAACAATTTGCGGGAGATACTTGTGCGGCACATACCCATCGAAATGCGACACGGGAATTGATGTTTGGTCGTTTTGCGGAAAGCGGCGTGGATCGTCAGGCGATCGAGATGAAGATGGATTAAATTCAAAGACGCTCGCGAGCTTCTCGCGTGTCAGTTTCCCATCACGCTTTTCGCGTGAACGATCGCGACGCCACCTTCCATCCACCCCACCTCGATACTCCCTTTGATCTATGAAGACTTGGCTTTCTCTGTTTTTGTTGTCCGTTGTTGCCATTCCGCTTTCCACCTTCGCCGCCGAGCCGGAAAACGCTCCGCTGGTTTACGAAGGCGGCGAGGGAATCGGTAAGGGCAAGCACATCGTGTTCGTCGCGAACGATCACGAGTACCGATCCGAACAAACATGTCCGCTGCTTGCGAAAATTTTGGCAAAGCACCATGGGTTTCGCTGCACCGTCTTGTTCGGAATCGATGAGGACGGCGAGATCAAAGCGGGCGATTCACCCGTGCCCGGAATGGAAGCTTTGAAGGACGCCGACTTGCTGTTCTTTTTCACTCGATTCATGAAACTACCCGACGAACAAGTCGACTTGTTGGTGGACTACTTTGAACGCGGTGGGCCGGTTGTTGGGGCTCGAACGTCCACTCACTGTTTCAACGGACAAAAAGGAAAGTGGGCGAAGCTCAACTTCAACTACGAAGGTGAAGACTACCTCGGTGGTTTGGGCGAACAGATCTTCGGCAACACTTGGCACTCGAAGCGTGGACAAAGTCACTACGGCGGCAACCACAGTTCGAGCAGTCGAATCACCGCGGTGGAATCGGCCACCGACCATCCGATCATGACTGGTGTTGGAACGATGCACGGCTATAGCGGTGCGTATTCGTCTCGTCCGCCAGCCGGATCAACTCCATTGGTTGAGGTTCAGGTTCTGAACACGTTTGAACCAAGTGACGATGTCAACACGGACAAGCCCAAGGTGTCTGCCGGTTGGACTCGAGATCACTACGTCGCACCATCGGGCGAAAAGAAGGATGCTCGTGTGGCTTATTTCTCCTACGGTGCGTCGGAGGATTTGCTTGACGAAGACACCCGCCGCTGTTTTGCAAACGCATGTTTGTGGGCACTCGGCATGGAAGACCAGATCAATTCCAATTTGGACATGAGCATCGTTGGATCGTTCGTTCCGACACCGTTCACCACCGGTGCGTTGTATCGAGACAATGTCCGGCCTTCTGAGCTGGCCGGCTGGGATAGCGAGATCATGCCGACGGATCATGTGCTGGGCGGAATGGACAAACCGAAAATGGTTCGAAAGGTCCAATCAGCGTTGAAGGCTCGCCCAAAATTGCGTGAGCAAGTCACCGAGGACTATCCCAAGCTGTACGGCGAAGACGCCAAATAGCGTTCGCGATGATGGTTTGTCACGGATCATCGTCGCGACTAGGAACATGCCTTTGGTCGCAGTCTGTCTTTAACGACCGACTGCGACTTTTGTTGTATCAGCGGCGCGAGCCGAACCGAGGCAGTCAAGTAATAAGTCGGTTTGCAACCGGTAAGGGCAAGGTGAGCCGGCGTCCGGAGCGCGAGCTTCTCTTGCCGTCACGGTAATTATTGCAATTGCTCGATGGGGTCTGACCTTTCTTTTCCGAGCATTGATCTTTTGGTTGTTAAACCGTTGCAAACACCCAAACGGCTCATTTGGAAACGAGACCTACTTAGAATCCGAAGATTGGGGCTTTGGGTTGTTCCTTTAGTGGCATGCCACAATCAGGAGTTGGGCACAGAGCGTTCGATGTCGTGATACCACAATCGATCAGTCCACCTTCGGAGGTTCCGACCAAACCGAGCAAGTATTCCGGCTCGATTGGGCCTGGGTCGATCCAGAGTCCATCGGGAGTCAGTTCCATCGTGCCGAGGTCGAGATCCAGTCCGCGACGAACGACTTCGAAATTGACGAAGATGTTCAGGAGCGAGTTCTGTGAGTCCAGCAGGTCGCCCAAAGCCGAAATCGTATCGCGAGCCGCGGTGGGACCACTGTTCAGGCCCCGAGCGTCACGGAACGATCGAATGTCTTCGTTGAGTTCCAACTGATTCGCGGCGATGCGGACCGATTGGCGTCCCAGTTCGAAATTGATTCGGTTGGCTTGAAGCTGGCGAATGCTCGAACGAAGGCCCTGCCACACGCTGTCCTCAAAGTTGTAGTACGACCGTTTGGCTTGTTCGTATTCGATCAAGGCTTGGCGATACGTGTTGCGTTCTTGAAGCCGAGTGATCGGGGCATCCCAACGAAGCCCAACTCGAAGGCTTGTGTTGTCGTTGTTGGGAAGGTCCGTCACCGCTGCACGACTGACACCACCAGAAACCACCAAGTCCAAATCGCTCTCGAGATCGTCTGCGAAGAATTCGATCCGTCGATAAGTGTCCACCAATGCGGCTCGAGCATTCGCCCAGTCACGACGGTTCACCCGGGCGATTTGAAGTGCTTCGGCGGGATTGATTTCGACTTCGGGTAGTAGCAAAGATTCCACCCGAGCACGGGCTTGGATTAGTTGCAATGCGAGAACGTCTTCACCCAGATTGGCCAGCAAGTCTTGGCTAGCAAGAATCACTTCACCACGAACTTGAGATGCAATCTCAACTCGGTTCTCCGATTGTGGGCCGGTTGCTAGGAAGACATCGATGCGGTCGTTCAGTTGCTTCACTGCAACCTTGTAAGCATCGAGTCGGCTTGAAATTTCGCGGAACTGGGCATCCAATTCCTCGCCAAGTTCCAATACAGGGTCCAAGTCGAAGATGGACTCATCAACCGTTTCGATACCCAAAAGCGAACACACGGTTGCTTGTTCTTCGCGGTAAAGTTCCAGCAACGAATCCGTCTGATTCTTTCGTTCGGGGATGAGTTCTGCCAATCGCTGCAAATCGTTTTCGACGCGTGGCAAGTCTTCTTCGATCAGTTCTTCCGTGAATTCGGAAAGAGGCTTAACCGAGGCGCGAAGTTGTTCGATCAATCGAATGGTCTCGTCGTTCCAAGCGAGCTTCGTCTCGGGCAGACCCGTTTCCTGATTCAGAGTGCTTTCACTTGATTCGAGGAGTCCGATGTTAATTTGACCGACAGCCAATCGGACTTCGATCAATTGTTCCCGACGATTGCGAAGGGTACGGTCGATCAACTCGAATCGTTCCAGCATCGGGTCGTTGATCTCGACGCAGATGTAGGGCGGCAAACCAAGATCTCGCAAGAACGAGTCGACCGAGTTTTGATAGCCAACGCGACGTGAAACCAAAGAGCTCTGCGAGTTCAGCAACGCCGATCTTGCTTGTGCGATTTGCAATCGTTGACGAATGATTGCTTCGGGGTCATCGGGAATCGTCGTCAATAGTTCAATCAACGTGTTGTCGAGGATGACTAAGTTCTCACCCAGACGTGCAATGTTCTCTTCCAAGTTGCGAATTTGCAGTTGGTCTTGCAGCAGACCGATGAAGCCGCCGGCTTGAGGCACACCACCCCCTCCTCCGCCACCCAGGTTGGCGAATCCGGAATCGAATCCGGTGAAGACACCGGTGTTGGCAGCAAACGTACCGCCTGACCGACTGACACTGCTGTCGTTGTTTCGTCCGGTGACGATGTCGAGGTAGAAGCCACGACGGAATCGTTCAAAGTTTCGGACGTTGGCGAGCAGTCGACGCTCGGACAAAGTCAGCAATTCCATGATGCGATCACGACCGGCACCCCTGAGAAGCGGTTGCAGCAAAGTGAAGTCCAGCACCGTCGACGTGGTTCGGGTATCCGGTCCGCTTAAGTTCCAGACAACCTCGTTAGCAAAATTCACCAGCAAGTTGGCTCCGGTCGCGAATTGACGACGAAGTGCCACATCGCCTCCGACGGCGGTGACGGAATTGGAATCGCGGAATGCTCCAAAACGCCGATCGTTTTGAGTGAACGAAGCTCCCGCACCGGCGAAGTACTGCGTGTCGAACTGAAATCGCTGGCTGGAGACGTCCAAAGCCGACAAGTACAGCTGTTCCATCTGACGTTGATAGTCAGGCGAATGCAGCAACGCGATTTTGACAGCGTTCTCGGAGTTCAGTTCCAGGATTCCGTCTTCATTGAGCGGCAGGAATTGCCACCAATCGGGACTTTCGGCAGTGTTCGTTAGTCCATTGGCTTCCCACATGGGATAGCCGCGTCGGCCATCGACGCACTGCATGTACCGACTCGACGCGGGATCATCCAACGGCATTGGTTGGAAATCGAGGTCGAATGGGTTGAACATTCGGCTGCGTCGGTCCAGTTCGATCCGAAGCGGTGCGTTGACCGGACGCGAGACGTGCGAGGCTTTCTCGTCCATCAAGGCGTAAGCCTCGTTGTCAGCCTGTTTGCGATAATGTGTGCGGTTGCACCCCATCGTGGCGGGCAGAAGCACGGATGCGGTGAGTAGCCAAATGGATAGTTTTTTTCGCATGGTCACGATCGATCGCCTTCGGAGACCTGGATGTTCGGTACACGCCTCTGGGTCGGTACCGACGTGTTCACAGGATCATTTCGGACGATGCGGGCGATCGGCTTGACCGGCAAGTCGGTGCATACCGCGCGAACCGCTTCAATCGGCGCCCCGTCGTGAGGGATGTTCCGGTTATGCCGATCGGTCGGTCAAAGAGATCGTTGTGGACGACCGGAACGGAAAACTTGATGAAAATTCTCCAAGCCGGCGTTGGACTGGATTAAGCTAACCCGTCAAGGATCCCTGTCTGGTAGTTCTGCCGCTTCTCTATCTATCGCTCTGATGCAGTACGTACTTCTTCTCGTTCTGATTGTCGTCGTGATCGCCCAGGCCATTTTGGTCTGGAAAGCGGCACCTCACTGGCGGTGGTATCAGATCACTCCGGTCGTCATCACAACGATTTTGGCCGTAATTTTCGTGTTTCCCGTTGCCGGAGCCCTGAAAAGTCGCTCTGAATGGCACAAGGTCAAAGAGGATCTGGAGACTCGGCTCGCGTCCGTGGAGGCGGAGCAATTGGAGCTTCGTTACGGCAATCCAAATGACCCATTGTCCGGTGAAGGCGTCCTGCCGATGGCCCAAAAGTTGGCCAAATTGGGGACGGAAGCTGGTCGGCGTTGGCGTGGCCTGCGTCTGACAAACGCGAATTTCAACAATGGTGGGCAACTCGTTCTGACGAACCCCCAGCCAGAGGAGCCAGTCGACGGTTTGCCTCAGGATCCGGACGCAGAAGCCGAAGCTGATGCGGATCCGTTGCCGCTGATTCCAGATGGTTTGGTCGTTTATGGCTTCGCCGAAGGGCAGCAGCCGAACTTGGACGTTCTTGTCCCCGTTTTCTATCTCGGTGAATACCGCGTGACTGCGACATCACCCAATCAAGTCACACTGCAACCGACCGCTCCCTTGTTGCCGCAACAGCGTCAGGCGATCGAGAGTCGCCAAGCGGTCAGTTGGTCGGTTTACGAATTGCTTCCGCTGGATGGTCACGAGCCATTCATTGCCGAAGGAAGTGTGGAAGACGACAACAACGTGTTCGGCCGAATCGACGACGAGCTGGTCAATCGTTTGCTGAGCAATCCGATGTCAGCACAATCGCGGGCCGAATACCTTCGCGATGGAACTCGATCGCTTCCCGATGACGAACCGCTGAGCAAATGGGTCAAAATCGAATTCACGAAGAACCACGAGATCGTGGTCGACAGCCCCGATCAACGCGGTGCTCTCGACGGAGGTTTCTTTGACGGTAGCGGACGTGCGGTGGACAGTCGTCTGCAGCACGGTGACAGCGGCAAAGTCAAGTTTTCCAAGGACGACATCCTGATCGTTCAAGAAGAAGCGGCCGATGCCTTGATTGACGCGGATGTGGCTCGTTTGATCGACACCTATTACATCCGTCCGCTCAACGATTATCGCTTTGTTCTGCGACGCATTCGATTGCGTTTGGCAGAGCTTCAGACACGAACCAAGGAATTGACGTACGAAAATGAAGTGCTTCAGCGGGCAATCGATGCGACGGTGAACATGAAAGCAGCGGCTCAAGGCGAGAAGCTGAAATTGGAGCAAGACTTCGAGCAGACCGAAATCGAACGCAAAGCGTTGGAGGTTTACAACGCGAAGCTGGAAGGCGTCGTGAAAGAGACACGCCAGGAGTTGGTCAAGCTTTATCGAAGCAATCAGCAACTCGAAAAAGAGTTGCAGATGTTTCACGAGGCAATTGCCAAACCCGGCGAATCGCTCACTTCCGTTCGCTGATTGACTTGGATTGGTGATCAGCCTTGAACCAGATCTTGGGTTTGGATTGCTCAGTTCTTAACTTTTGTCCAAGTCAACGCGTTGACTTAGAACCTATCCGAGAACCCCGATTCTACTGTAGACAAAATA